>Ga0255345_1004254_pt1 | contig 15842 bp, 18 predicted proteins | sample wastewater_treat_6_FD_192415 | JGI IMG/M metagenome (GOLD analysis project Ga0255345, IMG submission 192415) | Wastewater microbial communities from Lulu Island WWTP, Vancouver, Canada - plant20 | ecosystem: Engineered > WWTP > Wastewater > Unclassified | place: Canada: Vancouver, British... | reverse complement strand
TTTCGGGTGCATAATATTGCCGGTTTTTAGCTCCTTTTCCTGAATTTCCGGCAATTATATCACATATAAATACGTTAATCAAGTAATAATATCAATGTGTTAAATGTTTTTCAGGGACGACTAATTAAGGGTGGTAAAACGGTCGCAATCCCTTCTTGGTTCAGGTCTTTGGTTTCTTCAACAATTTCAATGAATTAAATGATGTTCAAAAAGTCGCAATCCCTTCTTGGTTCAGGTCTTTGGTTTCCCGTTCAGAAAGAGGTTATAAAGAACGGCATAAAACAAAAGTCGCAATCCCTTCTTGGTTCAGGTCTTTGGTTTCAAAAAAGGGGGACGGTGAAAATGAAAGACACTCCATATGTCGCAATCCCTTCTTGGTTCAGGTCTTTGGTTTCGCAACGGTTGCAACAAGCACGGAGGTAATACGTCAGTAAGTCGCAATCCCTTCTTGGTTCAGGTCTTTGGTTTCACTCTTAATGGCGTATCATATCAGCAAGACGGATTAGCGTCGCAATCCCTTCTTGGTTCAGGTCTTTGGTTTCCCAAGGATGTTAATTGACATTAGTAAGTTCGTTAGGCCGTCGCAATCCCTTCTTGGTTCAGGTCTTTGGTTTCGAGGGAATATGAGCATAATTAAGATTTTTGAGTGGATGGGTCGCAATCCCTTCTTGGTTCAGGTCTTTGGTTTCCTTAACGAACTGCAAGCCATTAATCAGGCGCTGAGCAGTGAGTCGCAATCCCTTCTTGGTTCAGGTCTTTGGTTTCATACTAGCCGAGCTAAGCAAAAACGGCGTTGAGGATGTGCGTCGCAATCCCTTCTTGGTTCAGGTCTTTGGTTTCTTGTGATTCCGTGAGGTGAATATGGAAGAGAAACAGGCTAAAGTCGCAATCCCTTCTTGGTTCAGGTCTTTGGTTTCGCGCGGGAGGGCGACAGGAAGGATTATGGAAATTTATGGTCGCAATCCCTTCTTGGTTCAGGTCTTTGGTTTCGCGAAAGCCACGGAAAGCAAGGGCGAGGCAAGGGCTAGTCGCAATCCCTTCTTGGTTCAGGTCTTTGGTTTCTTGGAATTGAATCATTAGGATATGTAATCATCAACGGATACGTCGCAATCCCTTCTTGGTTCAGGTCTTTGGTTTCGGCCAGAAATATACCCGATTTGCCGCCGAGGCTTTGAGTCGCAATCCCTTCTTGGTTCAGGTCTTTGGTTTCATTGCGCTGAAGACTGGAAATATTAAGCAGGTGGTCTGGGAAGTCGCAATCCCTTCTTGGTTCAGGTCTTTGGTTTCAATGTTAACAGATAAAGATTACATAATCAACAGGAAAATGTCGCAATCCCTTCTTGGTTCAGGTCTTTGGTTTCGGAGCTACAATAAACGGCGTTATGGGCGACCTTGGATCGCCAAGTCGCAATCCCTTCTTGGTTCAGGTCTTTGGTTTCGGATTAACAATAGAAGAAAATGAAACGCTTTATTCAACTGTCGCAATCCCTTCTTGGTTCAGGTCTTTGGTTTCCTGTACTATCGCGCGGCAAATGGTGAGATGCAGAGACTTAGGGTCGCAATCCCTTCTTGGTTCAGGTCTTTGGTTTCATTCCAGACTCGTGGAGATCGGCACTGCCCGCCGGTATCCGTCGCAATCCCTTCTTGGTTCAGGTCTTTGGTTTCGAGGGAAATATAGAGGAGAAATAGATATGCCGTATAGATGTCGCAATCCCTTCTTGGTTCAGGTCTTTGGTTTCGAGCCGCCGTTGGGCCGCCGATATGCGCAAGTACTGGGCTGTCGCAATCCCTTCTTGGTTCAGGTCTTTGGTTTCCGCGGTCGTCTTTTTGTCTTTGAAAACGGTATCTTATCCGCCGGTTTCCGCGAACCTCTGTCTGTTTTCTTTAGCATTTCTGTGTTCACCTCCTTTCCGGCGAGCTTTATACAGCATAATTGTTTGTATTTAAACGCTTTTTTGAATTGCCGCGAACCTCTTGATGGATGTTTTTCAATGTATCGTAAAATCAACGGCTTGGATGTTCGACCCTTTTCGGGGTGAGGTTCATTGTTCAACCTCCTATCCGACTCCTATCCGAAATCGACGAGCCGTTTTGCCCGTGGAAGATTTATTGTCAGTAGATATAGTATTCATGGTCGGGGTCGGTGAATTCTCCCTGTCCGATGATTTCTACTGTGCCCGCGCATTTTTCGCAAAGGGGAAAATATTTGACGCCATCAGTCTCTGCAATGATGATTTCTTCAATCCGGTCTTTCAATTCCCGGAATGACCTGTGGGTGAGTTCCACTTCAAAGATGGACTTCTGCACACGGACGCCGTAATCCAGCATGACTTTGGCGACACGGACCAGTCGTTTTTCATCGGTGATGTCATAGGCAATAATCATGTTCATTGGTTTATCCTCAGATGATCATGTAATCGAGTTGGGTAACTTTAAGACCTGTGCCGGAGATGACTACTTTGTTGATGCAACGGTTGCATATTTTGTAAATTCTGACAGAGTCTTTCGCGATGTCGAGATGGTCCCGGCAATAGGCCCGAATGCGTTGCAGGGCTTCGTTGTCTATATCGCATTCGAAAACAGATTTTTGTGTGCGTAAGCCGAATTCTTTCAGGAATTTCCGCAGGTCGTTGAGTCTTTTCGGCTCGGTGATGTCGTATGTGATGAGTGTAATCATTTTAACAGCACCGGTTGATAAAGGTTCGCTTCGCCTTCGATGACTTTTCGGTAATGTCCGGCTTGAAAGATGAGAACGTCCGCATAGGTCAGGGAACGTTCAGCCGGCGGGTAGTAGAATTCGGTGGTCAGTTTTTTTTCAAAGGCTTCGATGACGCGCTTGAAGGCTTCAGGGTGGAGCTTTACAGGATATTTGCCAACCGGCCGTGTCGCAACGCTGTCGTCCATGCGCTGTTCGGGTATATCAAAGGTGACGGAATCTGTGTCGGTGCCGGAAATCCAACCCATCGGGTCTTTGCTGACGTCTGCCACAGGCTGCGAAAGGGTATCGGTTTTGTCCTGGTCTTCCTGCGGTTTTTCTTCGTAAAAGTCGTGGTGCTGAAGGATTTTCAGGTTGAATAGTGACAGAGCCAGGGTATCGGCGATGATTGTCCGGAATTCTTCCATGAGATCCAGCACAAGGGAGTAGCGGCCGTAATCGATGGAATGAAGAAAGCCGGGGTAGGGGTCCAGGCCGGCAACCCGAACGGCGCCGTAGATTCTGTTCATTAAAAATGTGTAGAGCAGGGACAGGATGGAATTGACCGGATCGGTAGGCGGCCGACGCACACGCCTGGTAAATCTCTGGTTTTCGATAAAACCCGAGCCAAATGCTTCAAAATATAAGGCGCTTGCCCTTCCTTCATAACCCCGGATGCTGTCAATGCTTGCGGCGTTTTCCAGCATGGGCATCAGGTTTTGAATTTCGCGCGCTTTTTTTCCGGCAATGTCGGCATCACGGCTGCGGCGGATTCGCATGAGCAGGGTAGCCATGTTGGCCATCTTCCCGGCAACGATTGACCGGGCCATCTTAAGGGCAAATGCAGGATCATCCAGAAGGGCGTACTGTCTTTTGTGCAGAAAGACGTTGCGTGATTCGGGTGAGGCGATGCGTCCCAGGTAGCGCCCGTTTTGTGTGAGAAACACGGTGTCGATTTCATGTCGCATGATCTGTGCCATCGCCCGGTGGGTGATTTCCACGTTGCCAAACAGGACAATCTGTTTGAGCTTATAGGTGAATAGTGTGTGATAGGTGTCTTCTCCCTTTTTAACGAGCAGATGCCTGCCTTCTTTCACGAGCCTTGCGCCCTGGGTGTTGATGTAAACGACCATGGTTTTTTCTCCTTTCCGCGGGGCGTGGATGTTGATCCCCGCGGAAAGGATTATAGAAAAGCCCTGAAGCCCAAAGCAACCGCGGCAACGTTGCCGGGCCCGTTGCCGAAAGGGTTACGAATGTTGTTTTTACGATATTCGGTTGTCAAAGAACGCTTTTCATTCCTATAATTTAGGAAAATCAAAAAACTCCTTCATCTGAACAAAATCGGTAACGGTTTCCAAGATGCTTTGCGCCGCGTGTTCACTAACCGGTTGGATGCCGTGTGCAAGTATTGATTTATTGCGTGCAATTTGAATATTTTTAATTTTATCTTCGAGTTTGAAAAAGCGATCGCCCGCTTCATGGCCCGCGGCGCGAAGAACCGCAAACGTGGCCTGAAGTGGCAGTTTCATTATCTCGGTTTGCGGATCGCGATATTTGCGGATGAATTCATCACGCAATTCCTGCGGGATTTTAGCCGGTTTGACCTTGTCGTTTGAGCAGCCGATTATCTTTTCAAAACATATTTGACCGTAAAGCTCCAATGCGCGATAAATACGAGCGGCCGCGTCATCAAAACGTTTATCTTCTATTCGCCGTCGTGCGTTGTTGATGAGTTCTTTCACCAGAATGAAATCAAAGCTCTGCATTTGGCGTGTCTTTTCGAGAAGTTCTGAGAGAAAATCAATGTACGTTTGCAATGCCTCCCCGAGCCGCGTGTATTTGTCATCGGGATATGATTTTAAATAATCATTCAAACCTTTCAGCCCTTTTTCCAGACAATCGAGCGCTTTTTTGTGCTGAAATTGATCCCAAAAGAGAAAACCGATAGCCAGATGACGGATAAATTTAAACAATAACTCGATTTGCGGCGGCAGTTCGCGACGGCATAAATCCATGATCTGAATGATCGAGGCAAAACGCCGCGCGTTAAAGAGTGTGATGATCTGTCGTCGCTCTTCTTCTGCGAAAGCCGACCAAGGATTCATGTCGGGATACATCACCTCATGGCCGTTTTGAACAATGCCCAAACCGTCTTTAGACCGGGCGTCGCCACCGACATAATTGAATCCGTAAGCACAGCCGACTGTCGCCAGCAAAAGTGCAGCGGACATGACTTTGGTGCCGCCGGTGTAATCCACAAGAATGTCTTCATCAGAAATGCCCAAACGGCTAGCTCGATCGACACAACGCCTGGCAGCTTTATAACATTCATAAAGCGAGTTGGGATTTTCCGTGATTTCGGTTTCAATCTTAACAGGCTTGTATCCTTCAATTTGCAGCACTTCTCCCAATTTCGTGTTCGATTCCTGGGAAGCGAAGAAAATCAGTCTTTCCGGCCGATGTTCGGCAATACTTTTTTTCAAGGGTTCCGGCGACCCACCCAGCGATACAATCATCACTTTTTTCATGAAAATCTCCTTTTATTTCATCTCATCCCAGTTCAGGTCATAACTTGCGTTTCGTCCCCGCCCAGGGTTCAATTTCAACATGCCGATTTCGACCAGATAATTAATTTCCCGGAAAGCTGTCGCCCGGCTGACATCAGCCAGCGAAACATATTTTCTGGTTGTCAATCCGCCGACAAAACCGCCACGGCCTTCGTCCAGCATCCTGTTGATGATTTTACGCTGCCGTTCCGAAATGAATTTCTGGTCATGCATTTTCCAAAAGTGCGTCCGGTCAAGCACTGTCGCCAAAAGCGTTTCCGATCTCTCGATGGCTTTGCAAAAACAATCCAGAAACCATGCTAACCATTCGGTGATGTCGCCGTTTCCCTTCTGGCAACGCTCCAGAACATCATAATAGCTCTTGCGCTCCTCCATGATCTGGGAAGAAAGGCTGTAATAGCGAATCCGTTGGCCGTCGTCCTGAGCCAGTGCCATATCGGTCAAAGCGCGGGCGATGCGCCCGTTGCCGTCGGCAAAAGGGTGAATGGTGACAAAGCGAAAGTGCGTTATCGCCGCCCTCAACAAGCCTTCGAGGGCGTCTCTGCTGTCAACAAACCACTTTAGAAAATCTTTCATTTCAGAGGCTACGCGGTTGAAAGGGGGAGCTTCAAAGTGAACCGTTTCACGGCCCACCGGCCCGGAAACGACCTGCATGGGCTTTTCCCCGCGCCACTTTCCCACGGCAATTTTGTGCATTCCCGAATAACCGGTCGGAAAAAGCGCCGCGTGCCAGCTCCAGAGCCGTTTCACCCCAAGGGGTTGATCGTGATTTTTTGTCGCATCCAGCAGAACTTCAACCAGGCCGTCCACATGACGATCACGGGAAAGACCGGCCGACGGAAGGCCGAGCTTTCCGGCGACCGATGATCGAACAGTCTTCAGGCTGAGATTTTCTCCTTCGATGGCGGCAGTTTTCAAAGTCTCTTCCGTGATGATTTCCATCTGAGCGTTGTTTTCAAGGGACAATCCAATGCTGGTCAATCTTCCCAAAAGCCTGCCCTGAAGAAAACGGCACCTGCCGATTGCTGCAAGAAGGTTTTCATCTTGCCAGCGAAAATTTGTCCAATTCGGTCGCTGCCACAAATATTGCATCATAAACACCCTATAATCGCATCATTATATGAAGCGATTATAGCGGTTATTCGCTTCATGTCAAGAGAATCATCCATCCCGGTAAAAACGTCCTCCCGCAATGATCAAATTATGCGGCGCCACCCGATTTACGCTATGATGCCGGTTCAACCTTCACAATTATCCAGGCATTGCCGATTTTGCGGACGGTGACGCGAGCTTTACTCTCCCTTTTCTTGCTTTCAAATATCTTTTTATGCAGGCTTTGGTCAGTAGCGTTAATGGCTTTATCCTTTCCATGAATTTGGGCTTTTCTATCGTCGGCGGATTGCGCGGTGAGAATTCCTCCGCCACCCGGGCTGTAATTTACGTGAGCACTATGCCACGTTTCTTCTACCGGCGGTGGTGCCGGCGTGCCGGGCTTCGGTGCTTCTTCCTTCGGCGGTAATACTACGATGCTTGTTGGATCGGTTACATCATCCTGCTTTGCCGCAAGGGATTCCAGCTCGTCCTTCATGGATTGTGTCATTTTGCCCAAGCTTACCCAGCCAAATGGTCGCAGATGGTTCTTCTGGTATCCGGTCGAGACGTCAAAAGCCAGCCAGAAGGAAGTGCTGCGAACAGATCCTCCCGGACTATCGCGAGGTGAGCCGCTCCGTGCTTTGAGCCTCCGACACATCGTCAGCGTTTCCGGTAATGCCATTTAAACCGCCGCCCATTGCATGGTAAAAAGCGGCAGTGTTGACCAACCGTTTGGCTTGGCCTTCTGCTAGGTCGCGTTCAATCTGCAGCCGCTTCTGTTGTGCGATAAGCAGGTCGTAATAGCTAGCAGCTCCAAGCCGATACCGACGCTGTGTCGACGCTAAATACTTCTCTGAAGCGGAATCAGCGGCAGAAAGAGCCTCCAGCCTTTTTGAATCATTCTCCAATGCACGCAATACATCAGCGACGCTGCGAAGGGCTTCCAGGACAACGGACTGGTAGTTTGCCGTAGCCGCATCGAAGGCGGCGAGAGCGGCCCTTTTTTCAGCAGGCAAACCTAGATTGAATAAGGGCTGTGTCAGCTGCCCTACCAAACTCCAAACAGCAGAAGAACCACCGAACAACGCACCGGCCGTCAGTGCCTGCAATCCAAGATAGGCGCTAAGATTAAGTTGGGGATATAATTTCGATATTGCAACCCCGTATTCTGCATTAGCGGCATGTAGCAACGCTTCAGCGCCAAGAATATCCGGTCTCGTACGTACCAGTTCAGAGGGGATTAATAACGGCAACTCAGGTGGTATAGTGAAATCCTCTAAGGTAAACGACGGCAATAAGCTATCTCCTGGAGCTTTACCAACAAGAACGGCCAAGAAATGTTCGTTTTGTTGAAGTTGATAACGTAACGGCGGTAGTGTGGCCCGCGTTTGCTCCAGCTGTGTTTGCAAGGCTAACGCATCGTCCGGTTCTCCATGACCAAGGCGGACGCGCTCCCAGGTTAGTTCGAGTTGGTTTTCCTGCGACTTCAAGATGTTTTCTATAATTTCAGTCTGCCTTTTCAGACTTGCTTGAGTGATGGCCGTTGTGACGATATTTGCCACCAATGTTAAACGAGCGCCTTCCAATTGAAACTGCTGATAATCGCTCCGGGCAGCCAGAGCTTCCAACGCCCTACGATTGCCACCGGCCAAATCAAATGTATATCGAACACCTACGCCAGCATAGTAGAGACTGAATTCGCGTGCTTCTCCGGTTTGTCCTAATGTTCCAGGATTGAAGCGTTGACGTTGGGCACCCAAGTTACCATCTAATTGCGGATAAAGCGTTGAACCAGCCCTCGCCGCATAAAGTTCCTGAGCCTGACGCAAAGTAGCCCCTGCCGCCAACAGGGTTGGATTTCTTTCCAGGGCTTCGCTGATGAGCATGTCTAGTGTGTCTGTACTCATCGCTCGCCACCAATGTTTTGTTAGGCGTTCTCCCTTGATAATGTTTTGTGGATCACCCAACATGGTGGGGGAGGAATTCAAATTTGTAGCTAGCGGGGTGGGAGTATAACCACTAACACTGGGAGGTGCCGGGCGCCGGAAGTCAGGCCCAACAGCACATCCTGCCAACGCCAGGAGACACATGCCTATTGAAGCATAATAAACAACTATATTATTATTTCCCATAAAAATGCTCCCTGAAGGTTTTTCTAAAACGCTGGTGACAAGCGAAATAACTTTTTTGGAGTGTTGCGAGCTGCGCTAGCACCCCATTACCGTCTTTTTTTTGGCGATTCATTCTAATTCCTTTGCGGTTTGATGTGTATGCCTGTCAAAATCTTTGAACTTGCTCACATTGGACCCTGCAAAGCGTAAAATGAGCATCTTTTCAGCTATCGGCGGCTGTGAATGATTTGTAATCCATGGCGCAGTTTCCGCCACCTGTTCCCAGTCCTCTCTGAAAATCGCATCAGCCACTATCTGCATGATCTTGCTCATTTTCTGCATAATACTTCTCAAAAAGAGCGGCTTGACTGCGCTATCGCTCTCGTCGGATCAAGTCACAGAAGAGATTGCGATTAAAATAGTGTTGCGCAAAACCAATGTAACTCGTTTAAACTAGACGTCTTTTGTCATTTTAAATGACTTTCCGGATTAACCTTACTCGAAATCACGTCCTTCGCCTTCTTCTTCATAAGTTACCCCGTCACGGATGTGATAAATGCGTTTGAAGGTGGGAATGATTTTTTCATCGTGGGTGACGACAATAATGGCGGTTTCGAATTTTTTGGCCATATCGTTCAATATACGGATTACAGCAAGGGCGCGATCACTATCAAGAGGAGCGGTCGGTTCATCGGCTAGTATTACCGGGGGATGATTCACCAAGCCACGTGCAATAGCCACTCGTTGCTGCTCCCCACCAGAGAGTTGAGATGGCATGGCCTTGGCGCGATGTTCCACATCAAGCGCTTTAAACAATTCTATTGCCCGCTTACGCGCCTCGGTGTTTGGCATTCCCGCCAGCATCGGCAGAAGGGCGACATTATCAGTGACGTCGAGGAAAGGAATCAAATAAGGTGCTTGGAATACAAAGCCTATCCGATCCCGTCGCAAGGCACGAAGATCTTTGACCTTCCAGCCGTCGTCATAAATGATGTCATCGCCGAGTATCATCTTTCCGGCGGTCGGCTCGATCACTGCCCCCAAACATTTAAGGAGCGTACTTTTGCCAGAACCCGAAGGACCGATCAGTCCGACGACCTCACCAGGTGCAACACGCATGTCTACCGTCTTCAGGGCATCAACAGCGGTATCGCCGCTTCCATAGCGTTTTTTTAACCCCTGAATCAAAATACCTTTAGCAGTCATGTCAACCCCCTATGGCCTCGGCCGGATCGACCCTGAGCGCGGCGCGAATGGCGATAATGCTGGACAATCCGCAGATAATAACCACGGCGATGAAACCCATAACGGAATCGAGGGGTTGTAGTAGCACGTATTTGGGAAAGAGTGGCGCCATCAACAACGTTGCCGAGATTTTGCCCACCACAAAGCCGATCAAACCTAAAGCGATAGACTGTTGCATAATCAAACCGACAATTGTACGATTCTTGGTACCTATCAGTTTCAAGACAGCAATTTCACGAATTTTCCCGAGGGTCAGGGTGTAGATGATGAAAGCCACAATGGCGGAGCTGACAATTGCAAGGATCACCAGGAACATGAAGATCTGTCTGGCGGAGGTAGCGATCAGCTTACCTATCAGAATCTCCTCCATCTGACTGCGGGTATAGACGGTCAAGCGCTTCCAGCGGCTGATCAACTCAGCGATTTCTTCCGGGGCATGACCTGGCTCAACCCGCACCAAAACCGCATTGACGTAGAGGTTGGTGCTTTGCGAGGCAATAATCGCATCGAGCAGATCTGGCACTCCGGGCCGGTTGAAAGCGGGGTTCTCGGCCGTGCGTCGACGCTGCTCTCGAATGGCGTCATTATCTTTTAGAAACTGTGCTTCCTGGGCATCTTTAAGAGGAATGAACACCATAGGATCGCCATTGGAAGAGACCATCCTTCTGGTCAGGCCGACTACGGTGTAGTGATTGCGGCGGATCTGGATACGGTCGCCAAGTTTAAATCCGGAAGCTATGTCAGCGACGGCCTCGTAATGGCTTCGGGTAATCTGACGTCCCGCGACGAGATAGGGCGGCCACCCGGGTGTCCCAGGTTCTCCAGGAGTGACGCCGGTAACCATGGCACGAACGTCACCATCTTGTTTGCCCACCTGCATGGTGAGATACGTGATGTTCGCCGCCCGCTCTACCCCCGGCAGACCGCGAATCCCTCGCCAGATATCTTCGTAGATACTTGATGACTCAGCGTAGGGACCAAGAGTGTCCTTCTGTACCACCCAGAGATCAGCACCGCTATTGTCGAGCAACACTTTGGCATCATCCACCATGCCACGATAAATGCCTGCCATGGACAGTGTGATGCCGATGAGCAGTCCAAGACCCATACCGGTAAAGACGAACTTACCCCAGGAGTGCATGATGTCGCGTCCTGCCAAGCTGATCATTGCGTCACTCCCTGAATATGGTCAACTACGCGAATCCGGCTATGCTCATTCAGGGCGTTTTCGCTGTAGGCCACTACTTGGTCACCAATCTTGAGCCCTTCTCGTATTTGAACACGACCCTCCAAATCGGCAATCCCCAGTGAAACTACTGTAAAGCGAAGATCCCCATTGATTACCTGCCACACACCCAATTTGCTCTTCATATGATGGATAGCTGCATTTGGAATCACCGGTTCTGCCGCAAGAGTCGGTAAGGTAATCGTGATTTCGGCCAGCTCACCGATAGGTGGCAGCGGATCAGGAATTTGATCGAAGACAACCTTGGCTATTGTTTCCTCCGTTACCGCGTCTGCCAGGGGTTCGACTCTCAGTACACGTCCAGCCTGCAGCTCACCCGCCTGCGAACGTAGTGTGATCTGGGCTGATAAGCCTGCGGTGAGACCTCGCGTACGAATTTGATCGAAGCGTACATTGACCCACAGTGTGCTCGGGTCGATCAGCTCTACGACAGCCTGACCTGCAACCACGGTGGTTCTAGGGTCGGCATCACGCGAAACCACCAAGCCATCGACTGGTGCTATCAGTGACAAATTACTGCGCTGCGCCTCTAACGCCTCTCTTTCGGCACGTACACGAGATAGCTCCTCCCGTGCCGCAGTCAGCCCAGCTTCCGTAACCAACAGCTCTTGTTGTTTAGTGGCAACTACTTCCTCACTGGTGGAGCGCGCTTTAAGTAGCTGCTCGTAACGTAAAGCCTGTATCTGCGCATAATCCTTACGCGCCTGCGCTTCGCTTAATTGAGCGTTTGCCCGTCTCAGCGTCGCATCCTGAGACCTGATACGTTCATCAAGATCCACCGGGTCCATTTCGCCAAGCACTTGCCCTGCCTTGACGCGCTCACCTACGTGTACGTTCAAACGTTTGACCCGCCCCGCAAACGTTGGACCAATTTTGTAGGTGTAACGAGCCTCAATGGTCCCTATGCCAAATAGTTTCGGTGAGATGCACTTGTTCTCGACTGTGGCCAATACAACTGATACCGGGGCAAGCGGCCCCGACCGCAAGGCCACATAGACAAAAAGCCCAAGCAGGGGAACAAGTACAGCTATCACGGCCAATGTACGTTTTTGGAAAGGCAATCTTTTCATGATATACTCCTGATGCCACGTTGATAGATAGCAAAAACTTTCGGTGCATTACGGCGCATATGACTAACATCCCCAGCTATCAACGATTGCATAACCAATCCTTGAATTGTGCCGATGAATAGCGTGGCCGCAGCCTCGTTATCGAGCTTTCCATCAATCTCACCGCAGGCCTTTCCCTGTTCAAACAATATATTGAGGCGCTCCGCATAACGGCTGATAAGCGTTTGCGCCACCCGCTTGGGCACGGTTTCTCCAGATCGTTGCAATTCGCCAAACAACATACGGGGAATACCGGGATGCTCGGTTATAAAATCCACATGCACCATAAACATGCTTTCAAGTGCGGCAAAAGCGGATAACTTAGAGTGTATCGCCTTTTCAATGCGAGACAACAAATGCTCGGCCACCCACTCCATAACAGCCTGTAAAATCGCATCTTTATTGGGAAAATGGCGGAAAAGTGCGCCCTGAGTCAATCCCATGCGTTTGGCGATAGCTGCCGTGGTAATTTCACTTGGATTTTGTTCTCCGGCCAGCTCGATCACCGTCTCAATAGTTACCAACCGCCGTTTTTTGGCGGGAAGATGCTTACTTGATACAATCATAAAGACCCTCCGATCAACAAAGTGAGTAATTGATTATTATCTTTATTCATCGAAGGATCTTTGTCAATAGTTTTTTCGAAAAATATCTCTTGGCTTTAGAATATAATAACCAATTCGGTTCAGGATGGGGAAACTGGGCCGACACCCAAAAACCACTGATGGTTGGCTGTCTCGATGTATTGCGAGACAATCCACGCGGATCCGGTAGGTATCCAGAGGAAAAGTTTTGCTTGCGTCGTAGGAACTGGAATTGGAAACCGTTCGTACAGTCCTTGAAAATATGATCCGCCTGATCAAAACGGAGATCAGGTCCGGGTACAGCTTCGCATTGCCGAGTCAGTCATATCTTTTGAGTTCGAACATCTTTTTATGTTGTGTGGAGACGATGTGATAAAAGCGGTCCTGCGGGACGTAGATGAAAGGCACGTCCTCCGTGCGGCGGTAGAGAAAGTGCGACAGGACCAGGCGGTTGACGGCCTGATGTCCGACGATCATGATGTTTCGCGCCCGTCGGTTGAGAAAAAATGATTTCTTTATCCCTTCTTCGACTCTGGTCTTCATGGATTCGTAGCTTTCCCCGCCGGGATAGACGTAGCTGTATTTGCGGGCCTCACGTTCACTAAATACATGGGGCATCTTTTTTTCAATTTCGGCATAGGTCATGCCCTCGCAGATGCCTGCGCTGATTTCATCAAATTCTTTCAAGGGTATAACACGGCAGTCCTCCTGCATGCGGGCGATCGCCTCCGCCGTGAGTCTTGTCCTGGCTTTGCTGCTGGTGAAGATATAGGAGATTTTTTTCCGGCTGAAGAACCTGCCCAGCGCGCGGGCCTGCTGTTTTCCTTTTGCCGTAAGGCCGGGATCGCCGCCGATGCGGCCTTCAATATTGTATGTGGTCTGGGCGTGCCGGATCAGGAAAAGGTTTTTCACCTCATCGGTCACCAGATAGTCGCGTAACTGCGCGTAAAGGGGCATGGCGTCGGTATGCTTCTCGCCCACGATTCTGTTTTGTAATGAGTCCAGGCAAATGTAGTTACGCTCGGTCTTAAGCGGCTGATACGCCATCTGGTAGTAATCTATCCGCTTTTTAAATTCAGCGGCGGCGCGGCCCGCCTTCAGCCGGCCGAATTCCGGTAGTCTTGTTTTCTCCTCAATGCTCAGTGCCAGAATTTCCTCATCGTCATTGACGCACTCGATAAAAAGCACCGGGTGGTCATCGAGAAACGCTTCTATGCCGGTGCGGCGGCTCCGGCTGACATTTGCCGCATCCAGTATGGCCACCTGTCCGCTGCCCGCCAGATAGTTTCTGGCCCTTTCCATGTTCATACGGGCGAAATTGTCACGCTCCGCCATGGCGCTCTCATTATGGGGGGAGTAGTATTCCGCACACGAGGTCTGTTCAGCCGGCCGGTAGGCACGCCTCAGGTTGCCGTTGTTGAAAATGCGCGTGGGGATGTTGTCGCGCCGGAGGGCCTCCTTCAGGCGCAGCCCCAATGTCGATTTTCCCCGCGCCGGCAACCCCACGAGGGCGATGTAGAGTTTTTCGTCACTCATGCTGATTTTTTTAGCACCTTCCCTGAAGAAGCGCAACAAAAGGTAACCTGCCCTGCACCGTTGCAAGCGGCCGGGACTTGGCGTATCCGGGCCAAACCATTGCAAGAAAAGATATATGGATTGACAAGGGCCGGGCTTTTGTTTAATCTTTTCCGGCTGAATAAAAGGAGGTAATTATGGCGGTAAGAGTGGCAATTAACGGCTTTGGAAGAATCGGCAGGCTTGTTTTCCGGGCCGGATACAAAAATAAAGATGTGCAATTTGTGGCGGTCAATGACCTGGCCGACCCGAAAACAATGGCTCATCTGCTCAAGTATGACTCGGTGCATGGCATTTTGTCGGACGAAATCACCTGTGATTCCAGTAACATCACGGTGAATGGGGAGCCTGTCAAGGTGTTTTCCCGCCGCGACCCGGAAACTCTTCCCTGGCGTGACCTGGAAATTGATGTCGTCCTGGAGAGCACAGGTGTTTTTACGGACCGCGACGATGCGGAAAAGCATCTCAAGGCGGGCGCCCGAAAAGTCGTCATCTCCGCACCCGCCAAAAGGCCGGATGTCACTTTCGTTTTTGGAGTAAATGCTCAGGATTATGACCGCTCCAGACATCATATCATTTCCATGGGTTCCTGCACGACCAACTGCCTGGCGCCGATTGTGAAAATTCTTCACGAGGAATTCGGCATCGAGCACGGCCTGATGACAACCATCCATTCATATACCAACGACCAGGTGGTCATCGATGAGCCGCACAAGGACCTGCGCCGCGCCCGCGCCTGCGCCCTGTCGATGATTCCCACGACCACCGGTGCGGCCAGAGCCATCGCCGAGGTAATCCCCGAGATGAAAGGCAGGCTCGACGGGCTGGCTATCCGCGTGCCCACGCCCAATGTTTCGCTGGTGGACTTTGTGGCCACGCTCGCGCGCGAAACCAACCGGCAGCAGGTAAATGACAAGCTGAAAGAATATTCTCAAACAGTGATGAAGGGTATTTTGCTTTGCTCTGAAGAAGAGCTTGTTTCAAAGGATTTCAACGGCAATCCCCATTCCTCGATTGTGGATCTTCCCAATACGACGGTAATCGGGGGTAAAATGGTGAAAATACTTTCATGGTACGACAATGAGTGGGGCTTTTCCAACCGTATGCTGGAGCTTTTGTCGTTTATCATGAAATAAAATACAACCGAGAGGTAAGACGATGAAGTATCTGGATCAGATCGATGTAAGCGGCAAAAAGGTATTCGTACGGGTGGACTTCAACGTGCCTATGGACAAGGCGGGCAACGTCACAGACGATACGCGCCTGAGGGCAAGCCTGCCCACCATCAATTATCTGAGGGAAAAAGGCGCAAAGGTCATCCTCGCCTCGCACCTGGGGCGTCCCAAGGGGAAAAGAGTCGATGAGTTTTCACTCAAACCCGCCGCTCCCGTGCTGGCGGGGCTTTTGAAAACGGATGTGCCTTTTATCGATGACTGCATCGGTGAAAAAGTGCGTCAGGCCACCGACAACATGAAGCCCGGGGATGTGATTCTGCTTGAAAATCTGCGCTTTCATGGCGGTGAGGATAAAAACGACGAGGATTTCGCCCGCGAGCTCGCTTCGCTTTGCGACATCTACATAAATGACGCGTTTGCCGTGGCGCACCGCGCCGCTGCCT
>Ga0255345_1004251_pt1 | contig 15847 bp, 10 predicted proteins | sample wastewater_treat_6_FD_192415 | JGI IMG/M metagenome (GOLD analysis project Ga0255345, IMG submission 192415) | Wastewater microbial communities from Lulu Island WWTP, Vancouver, Canada - plant20 | ecosystem: Engineered > WWTP > Wastewater > Unclassified | place: Canada: Vancouver, British... | reverse complement strand
GATACTGTTGATTGCATATGGTACAAGAGAAATCAAATACTTTTGTATTCGCAGACGATTCAGACATTGGATGACCACAAAATGGACAAAATAAATTATTAATTGCCCATTTTTCTGTTTCAACGCGTGCTATTTGTGACTTGCTTATGTATTCCATTATTCTTCCGCGCCGAAGGCGTCAACCTAACGCTGAGCCTCAGCCGCGCGAGGCAGTTTGAGCGTCGGCTGCAGGCTCTTGTTAGGCAGTTTTTTTCATAATCCATAGTATGCCAGCTACAATTCCTTAGCCAAAATGCTACGAATATAATCATCAGCTTGGCTGACAGACCCAAACGTAGACACGAGCAACTCAAATATCTTCTCTTCGTCCGACTTTTTCGTTGCAGAAAGTTCGGTGATGGATTTGAAGTTTGGTGGCATTTGACTTGCTTCGCTCGACCAGTACTTCTTCTTTATTCGCGTGATTTGATCATGGACCTTCACTTTAACGCCTGTCTTGTAACCACAAACGATCTCCCATAAGCACCAACTTCTTGTGAAGAATGGCTGAGTTGTCAATATAAATGCGATTTGATCAATTCCTGAGATTATCGACTTCATGTCGGCAGCAATATTACCGTCTTTCACTAAATGCTGGTTGTAGCAGACAAAATCTATCCAGACGAAGGAATCACGATAGTGATCCAAGACGATGTCAAGACTGCCGTGGGCACTCGCAACAGCATTTGAACTCCATGTATGTGAAATGAAGACGGAAGGGCGACCACGGTGCTCGATGGGGATTCTTGCGTATAGCGGTGCCGATATAGGACGCGTCAACGGAATTATGAGGTTAGAAACGAGATCTCTGGTCATGCGCACAGTTTCCACCAAGTCTTCAGGATACTCGGGCATTTCTGGCCAGGGAATGTTGTCCCATGGACCATACATGGATGCTCTTTGTGTTGAACGATAATGTTTCCAAATACCGGTGATGAATGAGTCGGTATCAGCCCAAATCCTACTCACAAAGTCATAGAGCCAGCTAAAACGGACGCCTCGTTGTCCTAACGGGACCTCCTCTTCACTCCATGAGCATTCATCAAGAGGAACGAGACATTCTGCAGCGCATTTTTTTATGGGTGGAATCTGGTGAATCATATGAACGGATCTCCTGCCTAACATATATTAGACAACTAATTATATATCACAAATATTAACGAATTGTACAAATTATTAACAATATCAGATAAATAATCTGTATGCACGATGCTTTGTTGAGGAGGTTTATCGAATGATGTTACTGTGTCGCGGCAGTGAAAATAAATATGTTATAATAATTCTGTCTATTGCCTGAAAGAATATCTTGATAACCAGTTAAAATGGAAGGCTATTGTGAGTGAGGTTAGGGCAAATAAGGTCGAGGCGATTAGAAAATTCTGGGAGGCTTTCTGATCCTGCGTAGAAGAACAGGGAGTTAGCCCTGATCGCTCACATTACTATGTCAAATGGGCGCAGGCCTTTGTCCGGTTTGCCCCGGGGAAGCGGTTGCGCGAACGAACGGGAAAAGATATTGAGGCTTTCTTTACAGATTTAGGTAAGCGTCCCGGCACCGGTGACTGGCAGGTGAAACAGGCTGAACACGCGTTAAAGATACTGTATGAGGTTTTTCTTCCCGAATATGCGCCTGTCAACTCATACGAAGATATACAAAAGGCTCAAGTCAGGAAGAAAGTGGTTCCTCGAACCAGGGAAGATGTGTTTCGCGATCAGGCGATACCCGGGGAGGTGGAGCGGCTTTTTGCTCCTCTGATAAGCGCCATGAAAACAGAGATCCGGAGCCGTCACTACTCGATCCGCACTGAATCCTCTTATGTTGATTGGGTGCGACGCTTCACTGCATTCCATGACTATACTGATTTAAAGAAACTTGACGCGACGAAAGCAGTGAAGGAATACCTTGAATATCTTGCCGTCGAAAGGGCGGTGGCAGCCAGCACTCAGAACCAGGCCCTGAACTCCCTGGTATTCCTGTATACTAATGTTCTCAACAAACCCTTTGGAGACCTGGAGACCTTTGTCAGGGCCAAGCGTCCTCAAAGGCTGCCTGAGGTGATGACAAGAGAGGAAGTCCAGGTTCTGTTTGATCATATGGAAGGTGTTACGCTGCTTATGGCCGGCCTGATGTACGGGGTGGGTTGCGCCTTATGGAATGCGTGAGGCTACGAGTCATGGATCTTGATTTTGGACGACGCCAGATCATGGTACGGGACGGGAAGGGCCAGAAGGATAGAGTGACAATGCTGCCTGAACGCTTTTCGGTCGTTTTGAAAGAACACCTTGCCAGGGTGAGGACTGTGTATGATGATGACCGAACCAGGGGTGTTCCCGGTGTCTACATGTGGCCTGCTCTGGCCCGTAAATATCCAAAGGGTGCGCTGGAATGGAAGTGGCAGTATGTATTTCCCGCAAAAAGCCTCTCTGTTGACCCGCGGAGCGCCATAGTACGCCGCCATCATATCAATGAAAACCTTGTGCAAAAAGCTGTTAAGGAGGCGGCGGGTAGGGCAGGAATCTACAAGAGCGTCAGTTGCCATACCCTCCGTCATTCCTTTGCCACCCATCTTTTGGAAGCCCGCTACGACATCCGCACGGTCCAGGAGCTGCTGGGACACGCGGATGTCTCCACCACCATGATCTATACCCATGTCCTGAACAGACCGGGGCTTTCAGTCATGAGTCCTGCTGACTTTTGATGTTTAGGGGCCTTCCGCTGCCATTTGATTAAATTTTCTTTTTGCGATAGATTTTAGTGAAATTGCTATGATATTGGACCTTCCATTACAGCTTGCTGAACAGTCTCCCTATTATAAACATCTTGGCATCACCATTGTGGAAGCAAGGGAAGGTTTTGCGAAACTTCGGCTAAACTTTATGGAGTGCCTGACCCACCCTTTTGGTTATCTTCACGGTGGAGCTGTGGCGAGCCTGGCAGATTCCGCCGGTATAAATGCAGTATTAACAATGTTGAAAGATGAGCAGAAAGCCCTCACCCTTGAGATGAAGATTAACTATCTTTTGCCTGTTAAAGATACCGCCATATTTGCAGAGGCAAGAATAGTTCACAAAGGCAAGAAATATGCGTTGGCTGACGTGGATATCAAAAACAGCGACGACCAGTTAGTTGCCAAGGCAATTGTGACATGCGCGATTATGTAAAACCGGCAGGCCAGCCGTTAGCTGTCAGCAGCCAGCTAATCATCGGAACACAATAGAATTAAATTATGTGATGACACATCAGGAGAAAACATTCCTGAAGAGGCAAAATTATTATATTAAAATGGATACACCAGATTAATGGCACATAAACGGAGAAATAAGCCTTTGAAACGGAAGATATTAATATACATGGTGTCCATGGTGGCGTTCTCAGTTATCCTTCTTGCCACGGGTTTCTACATATATATTATGAAAGATATCCCCTCGGTTAAGGTACTCAAGCGCCTTGAAAATAAGCCTGTGAGCAGTATTTATGGTGCGAATGGAGAATTAATATACCTGATTGTTCCTGATAACAGAATATTCATCGATTATAACAAGATACCTCAGCATGTAAAGGATGCATTTCTCGCTGCGGAAGATGCAGAGTTTTTTAAACACGGCGCGATTGATTTTCAAAGTGTGGTGAGGGCGCTCTGGAAAAATATTACATCAGGAAGGGTTGTCCAGGGCGGGAGCACCATCACCCAGCAGGTGATCAAATCGCTTTTGCTCGGCCCTGAAAGGAGTATCCTGAGGAAGACCAGGGAGGCGATTCTTTCGTACCGGCTGGAAGGGTCTTTGACGAAGAAAGAGATTTTAAACCTCTATCTGAATAATGTATACATGGGACACGGTGTCTATGGGGTTGAGGCAGCATCACAGATATATTTTGGAAAACATGTGTGGAACGTGACAAGGGCGGAGGCTGCTCTGCTTGCAGGGATAGTTCAGGCGCCTTCGCGGTACACGCCAAAAAAATATCCCGGTGCAGCTCGCGTCCGTCAGGAATATGTTATTGGGCAGATGGCTGAAAAGAAGTTCATCGATGAGCGACGCAGGAACGAGATACTCAAGGAGAAGGTGAATATCCGCGAAAACAACGGGGTATTTACAGATAGTTATTTTAAGGATTACATACTCAAATCTGTTGAGGAGAAGATTGGCAAGGGTGTTCTTGCTACACGAAAATTATCAATTTATACCACAGCAGATGCAGGGTTGCAAAGGCTTGCAGAAGACGCTGTTAAAAGAGGTTTAAACCTGTATGAGCAAAGAAAAGGTGCTTACAGTGTGGTGAGCCATATCGATAGAAAGAAGTGGAATAATTATAAAAAGGCCAGAGAACGGGATTACAAACAGGTAGGTTTGAAGGCCGGTAAACAATACAATCTTCTTGTATCGGATAAGCTCGACAATGGTTATGCAGTTTTTGCGGGCAATGAAAAAGGCATTTTGAAAATGGATGCCTTTCCATACAAACCAGGCGATATCATAAAGGCCACATATGATGGGATTGACGGAGAAAAGATCCATGTGTTTCACCCTATCAAAACAGTGAAAGTTGAAGGGGCGCTCATTAGCCTGGATGTCCAGACAGGATACATCCTTGCCATGGTCGGTGGAAGGGATTTTGAACAGAGCCCATACAACCGGGCAATAGCTGCTAAAATTCAGTCGGGCAGTGCATTCAAACCATTTATTTACCTGGCAGCTCTTAAAAAAGGCTATACCATCGATACCATGCTTGTGGATGAACCAAAGGAATATTCTATGGGTATGGGAAGGGCATGGACACCAAGGAATTATGATGGCAAGTATGTGGGTCAGATTTCAATGCGGGACGCAGTTGCCTATTCGAAAAATGCCGCCACCGTGCGTCTGTTGGAAGAAGTCGGTGTGAATGCTGTCAAAGAGGTGATGACTGATCTGGGCATAGACGCAGATCTTCCTCACGAGCTTGCTATAGCGCTTGGGACATCAAACCTGACCCTTCTTGACCTGGTTAAGGGATATGCTGTGTTTGCCAATGGTGGTTTGCGTGTAAAGCCTATTGGTGTTTTGAGGGTTGTTGATTCCACAGGAAATACATTGATGGAAAACCATGAAGAAAAAGTGCGGGTTTTATCAGAGGATATTGCATACAATATGAATGTCCTTCTGAAAGGACCAACAGAATATGGCACAGCAAAAGGCGCTGCCCGGCTTGGCTATCCGGTGGCAGGCAAAACAGGCACAACGAGCAATTATTACGATGCACTTTTCATCGGGTATTCGCCCCATGTAATCACCGGGGTATGGGTTGGTTTTGATACGAGAACATCCCTGGGAGAGAAAGAGAGTGGGGCAAGGGTATGTTTGCCAATCTGGATGAGCTTTATGGGTACTGCGCTCAGGCGATACCCGCCTGATGACTTTGCAGCGCCTTCGGTTTTTTCTCCTATCCTCGAGTGGTTCAGGGGGTTCAGGTCTGATGGAGGTTCTCCCCCGCGGCCTGACCAGAGGCCGGAGACAGTACCAAACAGAAGGCAGGAGCCTGCGCCTGAGCCATGGCCGCGGATTCACTAATCAGCTCATAGCTGTAAGCTCATACTGCCAGACATCTTATCAGAATCCACAAAATGCTCGCGTACCTGGTACATGAACGCCTCCAGCCGTGTATCAATGTTTGTGAGACCTTGACCATCATAAGCGACATTGATGATGGGAACGTTATATTTCTTTTGAACGAGCCTCAAGACGGCACTCGTTATGGTTCCTGGCATGCAGGTAAAAGGCATGACATTGATAATACCTGAAACACCCTTGTCAATAAAATCTATGGCCTTGCCCACACTCAGAATAGCCTCACCTTCGAAGCTTGGATCGATATAGAGACTTGCTTTGTCAATTACGCTGTTCACCGAAGGCTCTTCTCCATACTGGATGAGTCCCATAAAAGGTTCTTCCAGTCTTCGCTCTTCCTTGCCCTGAATGTATTCGGTAAGAGATGTCCTTAATACATGAGTTATGCTTCTCTTCCTTACACTTTTACGTCGTTTGTTGCTGAAGTTGATATAGGAGATCCATTCTGTTAACGGGGCAAACCAGGCTTGTCCCCCGAGTTCTTCCACTTTTTTAATAACATCGTTATTACTGAACCTGTTACATCTTACGTAAACTTCGCCCACGACCCCTACGATCGGCCTTGGGATTTCATTCCTTTTGATTTGGAGGAAACGATTGATCGAATCATGAAGTGCATTGACAATCCCGTTATTGCCCTTTTCAATTGAGTAGGCGATTGACTCGATTGATTTGTGGTACACCCGTTCAGCATCTCCTCTTATTATCTCCATGGGCCGTATCTCATGGAGCATCTTGATAAGCATGTCAGTTGCTACAATGGCCTGCCAGCTCAACTTTGAAAAACGGTTTCCTACAATATTGAAATCCTTGTATAGCTTGTCGTCCTGGTTGGGTGCATAGACGGGTACATTTTCGAATCCCATCTCATCGAGAATCATACGGTGAAATCTGTGGTATTGGCCGAAACGGCACGGACCATTTCCTGATGGTATGAGGAAGGCGCTTCGTTCAGGATCGAAGTCGGACTGCTTGACCTTTTTGACCATGTCCCCTGTAGTCAGGATACATGGGTAACATTCTTTTCCGGACGTATATTTTCTTCCCCAGTAAACAGACTGATCGTCAGGCTCATCCATGACTTCAGCCTCTTGACCACAGGCTCGAAAGGCGCTCCTGAAAGCAATGGCATGATCTGACATATTCGGGATATAAATTATTCGTCGATGCGATTTTGTGGCGACGTGCGGTTGCCTGGATTTTGAGATTGTGCTGTTTTGCTTTGCATTTTTTATGCTGTCAAGGAAGGCCTCGAGCCTGGTAACGATTCCGGCATCTGCGCTGTGTTCATCAATCTCCAACTGGAGAAATGGTTTGCCCCTGATGATCCTCTTAAAGAAGTGAGTAATAAAAGAATCCGGCCCGCAGCCGAAGCTGGTTACATATATGCCATATACATTTGGCAAATCCTTTATGCTTCTTGCCGTGCGCAGTATCTTCTGGCCGTAACCCCAATACATGTTTTCCAGATCTCCATCACTGACGGCATTTTCAACGATAGGCATCATGTCCATAGGTAGCGGCTGAACACCCAGAGCCATAAGCTTTCTATGGATGTTGAGATTTGCCCCGGGATCTGCGCTGTTGTATGGCCTGCCGATTATCACCATTGCCTTGTCATTGTCATTTAAAGCTGAAAGTGCATCTGTTCCAGCTTGAGCTATTTTTCTGTAGAATGTTTCCTGAACCTCGAAGGCAGTGGTTAAAGCCTTTTTCACCTCTATTTTGGAACGATTTATCTCTTTCCCGTAGGCAACAAGACAGTCGAGTATTTCTGCTTTGTTTTTGCCAAAATAGACAATTGGCGTATCCATCTGAACACCGTGGGCGTCAAAATCGATAGATGCCCTTATACTGTAAGGGATGGACTGCGCATAGGGACAGGCGAAGGAATTAGGAGCATTTTTTGAAGTCCCTCTCAGGTTTATTACGCTGGGGATAAATATCCGTTTTATGCCCTTATTGATGATATTGAGTATGTGGCCATGGGTGAGTTTGATGGGAAAACATGTTTCCACGATGATGCTCTCGACACCTTCGCGTATCGTCTTTTTGTTGGTAGGGTCAGAGAAAACCGGGGAAAATCCGAGTTCTGTAAGAAAGGCCTTCCAGAATGGCATGAATTCCCACATATTCAGGATCTTTGGGACACCGATAGGTTCGCCGTCAATCGTTCGGTCATATGTGGAGTGGAGGAGTTCGTCCCGCACTTTAAAAAGGTCCGGCATGTTTCGTTTCTCACTGCGTCTTACCACGTCATACTTCTCGCACCTGCTTCCATAGAAAAGAGGGCTTTCGTTTTCGACGGTCACTTTTCTGATCTCGCAGAGGTTCTCGCACCCTTTACATTCGAATGTTTCGATAGAATAGGGCCGCTTGCTAAGATCAAAACCCTTAAAGTTACTGTGGTCCCAGCTCTTTTCTTTCATGGCGAGCAGGGCCACGCCGATAGCGCCGGTAACGTCATGGTGGGAAGGCACTGTTATCGGTTTGCCGACTGTCTTCTCGAAGGCAGCGATAACTCCTTTATTGAAAGCAGTGCCACCCTGAAAGAAAATCTTATCTCCTACTTTTCTGTCACCAACTACCTTGTTTAAATAATTTGCAACAATCGAATACGAAAGACCGCTAACTATATCGTCTGTGCCTTCACCCATCTGTTGGTGGTGAACGAGGTCCGATTCGATAAAGACCGTGCACCTTTCTCCCATTTTCACCGGCTTTTTGGCCGATAGGGCGAGGTTTCCAAATTCCTCTTTAATTGAGATTCCAAGACGTTCTGCCTGTTCTTCAAGGAATGATCCTGTGCCTGCTGCGCATGCCTTGTTCATCTCAAAATCGACTATAACCCCATTGTCAATGCTTATGTATTTGGAGTCCTGTCCACCAATCTCGAACACAGTATCCACTTCAGGATCAATGTGGATGGCTGCCTCAGCCTGGGCAGTGATCTCGTTCCTCACTATGTCGCCGCCGATGAAGTCGGCAGTCAGATAGCGGCCTGATCCGGTAGTACCTGCGCCGAGGATTTCAACCTGTCTGCCTACCTCGTCCGCAATCTCGGCGAGCCCCTTCTTTACAGCCTCAAGGGGGCGTCCTTCCGTCATAAGGTAGCGTTTTGCAAGAACATTCTTCTCCTTGTCGATTACAACGAGATTTGTGCTGATGGATCCCACGTCAACACCTAGATATACCTCTGTTTTTCCGTCTACAGGTTTCATGTCGTAGGAGACGCGCAGGTTTTCATTAGAGATGACCAGCGGCTCGTGGGCGGCCCGGACTTTTTTATTCATGAGACAGTCATTGAGGCTCCCGAGACCAAGGTAGCGGTTACGTAATGACGGTTCATCAAGAACGGCAAAAAGGGCACCTGCGGCACCCATGGAGGTAAAGTGCTGGGGTACAAAAAATTGCGTATCATTGAGAGAAAAGACGTCCATCAAGGCACGGCGCATTGCAGCATTAGCCGCTACGCCACCCACAAAGGCAACCGGCGCAGCGATGTCTCTTCCTTTGGCGATGTTTCCCTTGAAGTTTCTTGCCAGGGCGTAGCAAAGCCCGGCCACTATTTCATAATCTGGCGTTGCTATCTGCTGGAGATGGATCATGTCGGATTTCGCAAAAACTGTACATCTCCCGGCAATCCTCGGGGGGTTCGTAGACTTTAGGGCAACCTCCGAAAACTCCTCGATAGTAAATAGAAGGCGGGATGCCTGCTGATCTAGAAACGATCCTGTACCCGCTGCACAGAGAGCATTCATTGAAAAATCCTTGACGCGAATCCTTTCATTTTGTCCATCCTGCTCGAAAAGAATAAGCTTTGAATCTTCTCCCCCGATGTCTATCACGCTACGAACGTTGGGATAGAGGTGATTAAATGCCTTGGCAAGGGCAACAATCTCGTTGACAAAGGATGCACCGATAAGTGCGGCAAAATCCCTGGCCCCGGTTCCGGTGGTAGATACAAAATCGACCTCGAATTTTTCAGATATCTTTTCCAGGGCTTTTTTGCCCGCCTGAAAAGGCCTCCCCATGTGGCGAATGTAACGACTGCTTACAATCGTGTTCTCTTCATTCATGACTATGACATTTACGCTTACCGAGCCGATATCGAGTCCTATTCTGTACATTGGGACACCTCCATAGTAGTTAACTTGTAGTCTTTCACTTTCACCTTCCAACAGCTTGAAAGAGATGAGGTAGGGCAGTTGTCAAAAATGGCACGTAAGAGATGAGTAACACTCCTCCAAGGAGAACCAAAAGTATTGGCAGGATTGATCGGATTACCTCAGACATTGGAACATCGAACCGGTACGCAGACAGGAAAAGATTCATTCCTACCGGCGGCGTAAGAAAGCCTAGTTCCATATTGGCCAGGAATATAATTGCCAGATGCAAGGGGTCAATGCCAAACTCTCTACCCAAAGGGATTATCAATGGTGCAACCACAATAATGGCCGAATAGATGTCCATAAGGCAGCCAACAACAAGGAGAAAAATGTTCAAGGCGATGAGAAAAAGCCACTTGGAATGAATGGAATTTTTTGCCCATTCCACAAGCCTTTCCGGAACGCTGACGGTGAAAAGGAAGTCGGTGAATCCCATGGCAACACCAAGAATAATAAGAACACCGCCAACAAGAAGACCACACCCACCATGACCCTTGGAACATCACGGAAAAACTTCAGGTCACGATATACGCAAACCTCAATAATGAGTGCATAGAGAGCTGTGAAAGCGGCAGCCTCTACAGGAGTGGCAATTCCGGAAAAAAGAGATACGAGGGCCACAACGGGAAGAAGAAGCTCCCATTTGGCCTGTAATACTGCTTTTAAAGCTTTAGTTCCCGATAATGCTTCCTGAATATAGGTTGAAGGGTCAGATCGTATGCCCCACCACCAGGTGAGCACAAGAAGCAGGACCCCTGGTATAAGACCTGCCAGGAAAATACTGCCGATTGTTATCTCGCTGCCGATTGTTGTTGCCACTACAGCATAGAGGATTGGAGGAAGACTTGGTGGAAAAAGAAGGCCAAGGGAACCGGCGCTGGTCAGGAGGCCGAGGGTATTTCGCTGCGAATATCGTGATGAAATGAGAATAGGCATGAGGAGACCTCCCAGGGCAAGAATGGTAACCCCTGAAGCGCCTGTAAAAGCGGTGAATAGTGCGCAAACAACAGTGGTAATAATAACCGCCCCGCCCCGCATCTTTGAAAAGATCGTTTGGAAGATTGCAAGAAGCCTCTGTGCTGCACCACTTTCTGCAAGGAAGTAACCAACGAGGGTGAAAAGGGGGATAACCGGCAGAGTCGCGTCGACAGTGAGACGGTAATGGTTGATGGGTACCATGGCGATTGGTTGCCCGTTTCCCCAGAAGAGGATCATGGCTGCACCACCGAGTACCGTGAAGATTGGTGCTCCAAGGACTGAAGCAAGGAGAAGTCCGACAATGCCCGGTAGAACCAGACTCTTGGCCGACACCACAGTACCTATGCTAAGCATAGCAGTGATAATAAGAAATGCAACACATCTGATCGTCCAGGATGAACAAACCTGAAGGAATGTACGGCACGCAACGAGTGCAAAACCGAAGGGCAGAATTAACAGGATGGGCCAGAGGGGAACACCGTGGATCAGGGTGTCACCAACTATTTTCTTCGCAAGAATGAATTGTATGCTGGCAATAACTAGGTAACAGGTTATAACAACGGCGAATAAGTTTGCATAGACTGAAGCAGCTGTTTTCCATTTCCCCTGAAGATATGTTGTAACAAAGGAGATAGAGAGAAGGCGCCCCTTACGGGCTGCAATGACGCTTCCCAGCATGCCGACATACAACACGAGGTGTTGCACGAAAACTGCTGAGCCCGTGATCCCAACTCCAAAAACTCTCCGAAGAAGGCTCTCGGCAAGGGGTAGGGCCATCATCAGCCCTAAAGCCATAACAATCAATCCATTTTCGAGACCCTCGAAGATGTTTGCTGCGGTTGATGATAGCGACCTTCTTTCCTTTCCCCTGCAAAGCCGCGCCAGCAAGCAGGTACCAGGCCTCCGCCTGAAGCCTAAGGAATCTAAACTATTTGTTTGCAGTACTTTTTCCATGGTACCCCCTTAAGAGACTCTCTACCCTGTCGAAACTCTCCGCAGTTACCATTGAGCTACGGATTTTTGGGTAGACAGCCCTCACGGCTTGTCTCCATTCTTCATTAATTTGTGGCGATGGAACCACTACATGCAGACATTGTTTCTTTCTCATTACCTCGACGGCATCATCGCTCTCTTTTCTTCCTGCCTCCTTAATTTCCCTCCCGGTTTCAGCAGCTACCTTGAGAAATTCCTCCCTCAGGCCTGCCGGAATTTTTTCCCATACTTGTTTCCTGATAACTGCCCCACCGACTAACGGGCCCCAGTTGATCTCCAGCATGTATTTTGTAACCCTTGCGTACTGGCCGGCATTCGCCGAAAAAGGGGTTGCCGATACCACGTTGATCATGCCTGTTGAGAGAGACGAGAGGATATCGGATGGTTCAAGAGAGACCGGATTTGTTCCCCACTCTTTCATTATGTCTACCTGTTCGGGACTTCCTGCCCAAGTAAACATCTTCATCTTCTTTAAGTCATGGGGATACATAATGGGGTGGACTGAGAAATGCCTGATCCACCCTATGTCAGTCCAGAAAAGTACGATAAATCCCTTTTGTTCCATTGTTTTTGAGAGTTCTGCCCCGAATTTCTCCTCAACAAAGTCTACCTCGTCCAAAGACTTGTAGATCATCGGGATGTTACTCAATCCTGCCGCATCTTTGTTTATTTTTGAGAGTCCTACAATGGTCATGAGCGCTCCGTCTATGCCACCAACGCCCATCTTGTCAACCATAGCTGCTTCCCCTCCGGCCCGGTAGCTGCCAATGACCGAGAGTTTGATCTTACCCCCCGAGAGTTTCTGCCACTTTTCTCCCATCTTGAGCAGTGCTACGTGGGGGCTTGTTCCCATGGGCGCAAGGGTGACAAGGCGTATTTCTAATGGTTTGTCCTGGCATGAGACCTCAGACGGCTGTACCAGGAAATATGCCAAAGAAAGGATTAATACCAGGAGAAATACTCTTATTATATGTTTCATGTTTTTTCCTCCTCACAATTGAAATCCCCCACTTCAGTTGACAAAAAGCTTGTCAGTCCTCTGAAGCAGCCAGCGGGCTTTTTTTTGCATAATAACATTTGCCAGTCTCCACTCTGGTTTTGCGTCAGCATTTATTGCAAGCGCTCGTTCGAGAAAAAGTATGAACTCTTTCTTATCTTGCTTTGGAAGGGACACTGATTCCGCCATGGTTACATATGGGCCTGCCTGCTTGCCGTCGCTCAATTCAACTGCTCTCGAAAAATACTTTCGTGCGTTTTCCTCCGGATTACCAGTGCCAGATGCACGATTCATGTCATAGGCGATAAGAAATGAATGAATAGCTCCGTTATCGAAGGATTCATCGAGCGCAAGGGCCTTATCAATAAGAGCCTCTACTTTGGGAAGATCGGCAATGAGATCCGCGTTGTTTTTTGCCATTGAAATGGCCCCCGCCCAGGAAACTGCTGTCCAGTATGCATAGGGTACATCACCCTTTTTTAAATCTTGAACAACTTTTTCCGGTTCACCGTGGAGTGCTTCTGCAAAACCAGGATGGCGGATATCAAGTGCTCTCAGTCCATAATCTCTTGCCCGCAGATAAAGGCGTAATGCCCGTGCACGTGTCTCCATAGCCCTGATTAGATTATTCTCTTCAGTTTCGTCAGCCTCCTGGACAACAAAGGCGAATGCATACTGGGTAAATCCGCTGGAGAGAGCAAGAAGGAGCCCTGTATGTTCGGGTGTTTCTGCAAGAACACTTTCCATGAGCTTGAGACTAAAAGGTGCAGCTGCCTTGATCATGTCAGGATCATTATCAGAAGAGAAGGTAGATCCACTTTTTGCTAAGGCGTCACCGAGATGGTTCATGGCTATTTTCTTAACTGAACAGCCGTTACAGAGAGTTGCGAAGATTATGAGGACAAGCAAAAGAACTCGAATGCGCCAGCAACGCAGGATGTTTAATTGCCTTACCGGACTGCTTTCATATTGTGTCAATGTTGTCATGCTACGATTATGGCTGAAAAAATGAAAAAGAGAATATCAATGATTAACGTAATTAATATCTAGATAAAATAAGTATTAACTATGTAAGAGTTAAAAGATAAGACTGAAGATTGACTTTCTTTTTATTGATATTGAGTTTTCTTCTGATATTGTAACGATGAATGTCTATTGTCCTGGGTGAAAGGTTAAGGATCGTTGATATTTCCTTAGTTGATTTCCCTTTTTTCATGAGATCTGCTATCTGGATTTCCTTGGGGGTAAAATTGGCATATTTGGAGGCCATACTCTTGATGAAGGGGGAAAGAATCTCGTTCAAGTTGCTTTCCACAATGTCGATGATAACCGTATCTCTATTTTGTTGTCCCGCTCGAAGCTTATCGATGTAGGGAAGAACCAGTTCCTTAATATTATGCAAGACCTTTTCCTCAAGGTCAGTCTTGTCCTCCTCTCGCTGTTTGAGCAGAACCCTGAGCGCAGCATTTGTCTCCTCAAGGCTTCTCGACTTCTTTTCAAGATCATCCTGGATCATCTTCCGTTCAGTGATGTCTACGAGTGTCCCTTCGTAGAAAAGGAATTTGCTATTGTTGTCCTTTACAGCTCTGATATTGACGCTGATCCATATTCTTTGACCATCTTTCCTTCGGCATATGACCTCAAAGTTGCGAACGAATCCCTGCTTGTCGAGAAGGCGCCGTAATTCGTTTCTCTGACTTTCATCTGCATAGATTTCGTAACGGATATCCTTGACTGCCCTCATGATTTCTTGAGGTGATTTATATCCGAATAGGTGTGAAAAAGAAGGATTTGCACTTAGAATTTCTCCATTGATTCCTATCTGAAAAATACCTTCCACAGCGTTTTCGAAAATGTTCCGATATTTTTCCTCTGATGCCTTGAGTGCTGCTTCCATTTTCTTTTGTTCAGTGATATCAAGAAATGATGCGATTGTCTTGTTTGTATGAGGAATTGATGCGATCGTGATGAGGACATCTCTGACGTTGCCATGTCGATCAACAATCTTCAGTTCATAGCTTCTGGGAGCTTTTTCGGGATCCTGCCTTCTTAGTTCATTATAACTCAGTATCCTCTCCAGATCCTGTCTGGCCACGAACTCAACAGCTCTTCTTTTGCCCTCCAGGTCAGAGGCTCGATATCCGACAAATTTTTCACATTCCGCATTGGACAAAGATATGGTTGTGTCATCTTCCATGATTATGATGGCAGTCCCTGTGTTATGGAAGATGGTGCGGTAATAGGCTTCTGAACTGCGCAGGGCTTCTTCGGTCTTTTTGTGCTGAGCGATTTCAATCTGTAATTGTTCGTTTGCAATTCTTAGCTCAGCAGTGCGGCCTTCGATGAGGGACTCAAGATTGTTACGATAAAGCTTCAGTTCTTCCTCATTCCTTTTTCTCTCAGTTATATCCCGGGAGACAACCAGTACTCCAATGATATTCCCATTATCAACAAGAGGGGTTGCATTTATTTCTATCCATAAAGATTTACCTTTAGAATTTATGTAACTCAGCTCGTATGCTGGCACAACCTTACCCATCATTACAGATTTGAAACTTTTTTGAACCATGTTTTTGTTTTCCGGAATGACAAAATTAAGGAAGCTTCTCCCGATGAACCATTTCCTTGTATAACCAGATCTCTTCAGGGCAACATCATTGACGAAGGTGAAATTACCATTGGTATCCAGTGTGTAAATGGCATCATACATGTTCTCTGCAATGAGACGATATATGTTGAGGTTCTGTGATAGGATTTCCTGAATATGTTCAGAGTTTTTTGCCTGAATTTGATTGTTATCTTTGGTGGTCTTTTTCATGAAGTTTCATTTAGTTCAGCATCAAACATTGTCCTTCAATCTTTGATGTTTTGCAAGAAAAATAGTGTGCTGCTGAGGAAGCATCAACTATGATTGCTATAAGCTGCTTTTCGTACTATTCTGGCTCTGCTAATGCTTCGAAGCCGGCCACAATGTCAAGAAGTTCATCGGTTATAGCCATCTGTCGTTCCTGGTGGAACTGAAGTTTAAGCCCTGAAAGAACGTCATCAATGTTCTTCTCGGCTCCTT
>Ga0255345_1004238_pt1 | contig 15879 bp, 10 predicted proteins | sample wastewater_treat_6_FD_192415 | JGI IMG/M metagenome (GOLD analysis project Ga0255345, IMG submission 192415) | Wastewater microbial communities from Lulu Island WWTP, Vancouver, Canada - plant20 | ecosystem: Engineered > WWTP > Wastewater > Unclassified | place: Canada: Vancouver, British... | reverse complement strand
CTCCCATTTAGATGTATAATTCCACGTGCAGCCTAAAAATAAGGCTGTAAACTGAACGGATTTTCTGCTTTTGTGCGACTGCTGCTTGTGGATCCGCTATTTTTCAGCTGAGTCTTTTATTTTTTCACTCAAACTTCGCACATAAATAACGTGTCCAGCACCTTGACAATTCAATAATCGGCGAACGTTAAGAATAATATTTTTGTCATTTTCACGCGCACTTCAGCAGCTTGTTTTTTAGCATTTCAGGCAATGCTTCTATGAATGTTTCAAGCAGGACGTCAAGTTCTTTCTCTGTCAGCAAAGTCCTTTCCGATACCGTTGAGATAAAGACTTCCATCAGCAGCCGGAAAGATTCAAGCCAAGTGATGTCAGAGAGTTCATTCGATACAAGACAGTATATTTCACCAAAAGTCCGCTCATCTCTTCGGCTCCTGTTTTCTATTGCAAGCATCATGTATCTCGCAAAGACAATGGCGACATATGCTGTCATGGCATCGTAAGATAGCGAGTGGCATTCCTTTGTCAGTTTCAGATATGTCTTGCTGACCTTGAAGAATACCTCTATGTCCCAGCGCTTCCCATATATGCGGATGATCTCATCCTCTGAAAGGGTCATATCTGTCGATATAAGAACAAGATAATCCTTATGTTTGGATCTGTTGCGGACATAGACAAGCCTGGCAGGAATGGAACAGCTGCCGTCCCTGCTGCATATCCGGATCTCAGCGGAAAGCAGGTATCTGGATCTGCCTCTGCGTTTCCTGTTTCTTCTGTAGATCTCAGTTACAGGAAGCATTTGCCCTTTATACATGTAGTGCACTTTCGATGTCTTCTTTGCCATAGCAATGACATTCATATCTCTCTCCTTAACTGACATAAGCGTGGAAGGAGAGCAGAACCAGGAATCAAAGAGCACGTGTGAAGCAGATATTCCTGACCTGACGGCAGTATCTATCATTTCAAGCATGACCTCCGGAGCCTTTGTCTGTGCAAGTTTTCTAATCTTAAAGCCGCAGGACCGTCTGTCCCGGGTATCTCTTGCTTCCTGAATGCGTGAGCTCTCCTTCTCAGAGGAAAGAAGACAGCTGTTTACAGGAAGAAAGGTATTGCCGTCGCTCCAGCCCAGAGTCAAAAGACGAAACCCTGATGTATATCTGTGTTTCGAATGGTCATATACCTTGGTCAATAGCTCCACTTTTCTTGCCCGGCTCCGTTCATACAGGGTATCATCCACAATAAATACGTTCACTCTGTTCTCGTCTGTGAGTTTCGCGACCATGCTGTTGATGATCCTTTCCGCAAGAAGCGAGGTAAACCTCATCCAGTTAACAGAGCAGGAATTTATGAAACGGTAGAAGGTGTCTTTCCCGGTTTTGGAAGAATTTGTTCCTGTCTTCAGCTCCATAAAGAGGCTTCGATTGTTGAAAACGAGGTTAAAAAGCCCCTGAAAAACAGTCACAGCAGGAATCCCCCTGGATTTGTACGCATTTGATCTCTTAAGAACTGAACAGAGCTTGAATCTGCGGAAGAAAGCATCTGATGCTGTTGTAAGTTCATAGTCAAAAACAGAGTACTGTGATATTCTTTTCATGGCATGGACCTCCGTATGGTATCGTTTTAGAATGGTAACTAAATTTTACCAAAAAACGGGGCTCATGCCGTTCTTTTTTGCCGATTATTATTGAATTGTCAAGGTGCTGTCATATCTTCTTTACTGCGAAGTTTGAGTTTATAAGCCTATACAAAGGGCTGATCGATGCCGGAGATATCATCTTCTTCATAATGATCTCCTACGGGACCTTCTACCTTATCCTTGAAAGCGGCGCACTCCACGCGGCGATCGGATCCCTGCTCAGAAACACGAAAGGCAAAGATGCCTTTGTTCTTCCGCTCTTTACCTATCTGTTTGCAACAGCTTCAACGTTTTTTGGAATGTATGAAGAGGCCTTCGGTTTTATTCCGATCTTTGTCGGTCTTGCAATAGCGATGGGCTATGACGCTATAGTCGGAATGTCGGTCGTAGCTTTGGGATGCGGGCTCGGTTTTGCGGCAGCGTTCATGAATCCGTTTACGGTAGGACTGGCCCAGAAACTTTCCGAACTGCCCCTCTTCTCTGGGCTGGGGTTCCGCGTAGTGTCATGGTTCGTATTTGTCACTATGGGCATCATGTGGATGATGCGTTATGGAAACAGGATCAGAAAGGATCCCAGCAAGAGCCTCATGGCAGGCATCGACATGGGTGCGATGGCCCTGGACCATGACGAACTCGTGAATACAAAGTTCACGGGCCGCAACAGGGCTGTCCTTCTTGTCCTGTTGATCGGAATGAGTATTTTGATATGGGGCGTCCTCAAAAAGGGCTGGTATTTTGACGAACTCTGCGGGATACTGCTCATAACCGGTATCGCCGCCGGTGTGGTCAACGGCTACGGACCCAGCAGGATCGCAGTGATATTTATTGATGCGTGGAAAGATATCGTTTTCGGCGCATGCGTTGTCGGTATTTCCCGTGGGGTACTGCTCGTAATGAGGCAGGGACAGATCATCGACTCGGTAATTTATGGTCTGGCCCAGCCGCTTTCATCACTCCCCAAGTGGGTCGCAGCAGAAGGGATGCTCTTTGTCCAGACCCTGATCAACTTCCTTATCCCCTCCGGATCGGGACAGGCTGCTACGACAATACCCATCATGGCGCCTCTTTCCGACATTTTGGGTATCCCGCGTCAGATAGCGGTACTTGCCTATCAATACGGCGACGGTTTCTCCAATATCCTCTGGCCGACCACGCTGCTGCCTGTCATGTGCGGTATCGCTAAGGTCCCGATCGAACGCTGGTGGAAATATTTCGTTCCCTTTTTCTTCCTCCTCTTCAGCGTGCAGATGGTGTTTATTTTCGTCGCAGTATTGATCAACTACAGCTGAGAAAGCAAGATATGTCAGTCTATGATCTGGTGCTTCGGGGAGGAGTCGTTCTCCTCCCCGAACTCAATAAAGAGGAAAAACTGAATATCGGGATCTCACAGCGAAAGATAGCCGCTCTCTCTGCTGATGAGATGGAAGGGAGAGAAGTGATCGATGCGTCAGGGTCATATGTCTCTCCCGGGTTTATTGATTCACATATGCACGATGAAGAAAAAGAAGACGGAGATACGATAGAAAAAGCTCTGCTCAGACAGGGAGTCACGACCGCGATAGCTGGGAACTGCGGCTCCGGCCCGCTGGGCGATGAAATACTGCCTTTTCGCAGGGAACCGTGGATAAACCTCGGTTATCTCACAGGACATAAAAAACTGCGTGAGGCTGCCGGTGCCGTGGATCGGTACCTTCCGGCAACGAAGGCTCAGATCGAAATAATGAGATCCCTGCTGAGAAAAGAACTGGAGAACGGCTCCTTTGGGCTCTCGATAGGTCTCGAGTATCTGCCGAATACGCCCATAAGCGAACTGGAGGCTCTTTTTGAGGTCGCTGTGGATTTTCCAAAGATATGGGTACCCGTACATATCAGGGAAGACGGACCCGCTTCGGTGAGGGCGACTCAGGAGATTATCGATCTTGCACTGAAATGGCCGCTCCGGTTCCAGATCTCGCATCTCGGGAGCATGACCGGCTTCGGACAGCTTGCGAAGATCCTGGAGATGATAGACAGAGCCCGTGCGGAAGGGGCAGATATAACGTTCGACTGTTATCCGTATGACGCTTTCTGTACGGATCTTGGTTCCGCCGTCTTTGATCCGGGGTTTGAAAAGAGATGGGGAAAGGGGAAAGAGGCCCTTGAAGTCGCAAGCGGACCGAACCGTGGAAAATGGCTCAATGAGGAGGGACTTTACGAACGCCTCAGGAAAGAAGAGCCGGAATGCCTTATAATCGCGCATGTAATAAAAGAGGAAGAAGTCAGACTGTGCCTCTCCCACCCTGAATGCTCCATAGCTTCGGACGGGCTTTTGAAAGGCGGACACGGCCACCCCAGAGCTGCGGGGACTTTTCCAAGGGCACTCAGACTGCTCAGGGAGATGGGAGCCTCCTGGCCTCAGGCGGTACGCAAATGCACGTCGCTGCCGGCTGGGATGAACTGGCTCGATAAGGGTCTGATCAGAGAAGGTGCCGACGCGGATCTCGTTATATTTGACGGGGATAAGCTTCGTGATACGGCGACGTTCACAGACGAACTGCTGCCCCCGGAAGGTATAAAATGGGTGATAATAGGAGGGGAACCTGCAGTAAAAGACAGCGAGGTACTGGGCGGACCCAAAGGAGAGCTTATGAGAAGAAATTAGCGCGGCGCAGATATCGCAGTGATTTTTTAAAGGACCGGAAAGCAGAATTGCCAAATTTTTGCACTGGAAGGGGGCAGAATTTTGGATAAGGACAAATATATCGAACTTCTTTATGCCGAAATCGACAGACACTGGCGGGATATGGCGGAAATGAGCGACAGCTTTGCCGCTGAGCCTGAAGTATCGGGGGAAGAATTCAAAACAAGCAGGGCCATAGTCGATGTCCTCGAAAAATCTGGATTTGATGTCGAGTATCCCTTTATGGGGATACCTACAGCCTTTATTGCCAAAAAGGGAAAGCCGGGAAGCGGCGGGAAGGTCGCGCTCCTTGTTGAATATGACGCACTGCCCGATATAGGTCACGCGTGCGGACACAACCTGCACGGGTCGATGTCCGTACTTGCGGGTCTGGGCCTGCTGCCGCTCATGAAGGATATACCGGGGGAACTTCTTGTCGTGGGTACGCCGGCGGAAGAGACCAACGGCGCAAAGGTCGAAATGGCGGAGAAAGGTGTCTTCGACGGCTGTGATTTTGCAATAATGATCCATTCGCACTGCGGGAAGACTATCGTTAAATATCGCTCTCTTGCAATGGATGCCATTGAGTTCACGTTCAAAGGAAAGACATCTCATGCCGCAGCTGCGCCCTGGGAGGGCATAAACGCACTGAACGGGCTCCAGCTGTTCTTCCATGCGATAGACATGCTGCGCCAGCATGTCAAACCGGATGTAAGGATGCACGGTATATACTATGAGGGAGGAACGGCCCCAAATATTGTCCCCGAGAGGGCCAAAGGCCGGTTTTATTTCAGGGCGCCAAAACGGGCATACCTTGATCAGATAATAGAAAAGGTATGTGACTGTGCCCGGGGAGCAGCTCTTGCCACAGGAACGGAAGTTACCTGGCGGAACTTTGAGGCGAGCTTTAAAGACATGCTGCCCAATCAGGCGGCGGAAGAGCTTCTGGAGGGTCTGTTCGCAGAATTCGGCATTCCCGTCACGGAAATAGAGGGATTCATGGGATCGTCTGACGTCGGCGATGTCAGTTACAAATGCCCCGCGGTACAGCCCGAGATGGATATATGCGGCAGAAATGTCGAGGCGCATACGAGGGAATTCGCTGAAGCCACAACGACAGAGATAGCACATGAAGCTCTGCGGTCCGGAGCAAAGATAATAGCAAGGTCAGCCCTTGAGGTCCTACTGGACGAAAAGCTTCGTGAAAGAATGTGGGAAGACTACAAAAAGGAAATAGAAAAAGGAAGGGAACACTGATAAGGATGCAAAAATCTAAGGTCTATTTTACAAATCTGAGGACAACGCCCGAGAAAAACATACTCCGGAAGCTGGAAAGACTTGTCAGGTCGGCAGGGATCACGGACATAGACTTCACAAAACAGTTTGTCGCGGTCAAGATCCACCTTGGTGAACCCGGAAACCTGGCCTATCTGAGGCCCAATTTTTCGAAAGTTGTGGCGGATATGATCAAAGAGCTGGGAGGAAAACCCTTCCTCACGGACTGCAACACGCTTTATGCGGGAAGAAGGAAGGATGCGCTCGAACATCTCGATTCAGCCTATGAGAACGGCTACAACCCTTTCTGCACAGGGTGTCACGTGATAATAGCCGATGGGCTTAAGGGGACTGACGAGTCAATTGTACCAGTGCCGGGCGGGGAAATTGTAAAAGAGGCCAGGATCGGAAGAGCGATCATGGATGCCGATATCATCATATCGATGACGCACTTCAAGGGTCATGAACAGAGCGGTTTCGGAGGAGCCATCAAAAATATCGGCATGGGGTCGGGCTCAAGAGCCGGAAAGATGGAGATGCACAGTACAGGCAAGCTGAAGGTCAAGCCGTCCAAGTGCAGATCATGCAGGAAGTGTATCAGCGGCTGTGCCCACGATGCCATAACATTTGACGACAGCGGAAAGGCCGTGATAGACAGGCTGAAGTGTGTAGGCTGCGGACGCTGTCTCTCTCTTTGCCCTTTCAATGCCATAAGCCCGACAGATTATGAATCTAACGAGACCATGTGCAAAAAAATGGCCGAATACGCAAGGGCCGTGCTTAACGGCAGACCGCAGTTCCACATAAGCTTCGTCATAGATGTCTCTCCTTTCTGCGACTGCCATGTCGAAAACGACCTGCCCGTGGTCCCCGATATCGGGATCTTCGCCTCGAAGGACCCCGTGGCTCTGGATCAGGCTTGTGCTGATGCTGTGATAAAAGCACCTGTCATTTCGGGTAGCGTTCTGGACGAAAAGATCAGAGGATGCGAAAAGGAAGACCATTTCCATACCATCCATCCGGACACCCACTGGCAGACTACGCTTGAACACTGTGAGAAGCTTGGGATAGGCACGAGAAACTACGAGCTGATAGAGGTGTAGGCAGTTTTCTGCGCTTTGTTAGCTGTTGAGGAGGATGTTGACGGCTACGAGGATAAGCACTGTGCCGCCGAAATATTCGGCGTAGGTGCCTATCCTTTCACCAAGTTTTTTCCCTCCGAGCGCTCCGTAGAAGGAGAGCATAAAGGTTATGGCTCCGGCAGAGACGGCGAGAAGCAGCGCTGACCCGCCGGAGCTTTTTATCGAGAACCCGACTATCAGCGCGTCGATGGAAGTCGCGAACGCCAGGATCAAAACGTTGGCGGGCGTTATGTTCATGCAGGAATTTGTTCTGTCCTTGCCGAGATATGCCTCCCTTATCATGTTTACTGCCACCCATACTATGAGTGCCGCTCCTATCCACGGCGCCCAGCTGTTCAGGAGTCCCGTGATGTTGGCAGCGATCAGGGCGCCGAGCATCGGCATCCCGAACTGCGAGATCCCGAAAGCTCCCCCGAGGGTGAAAGCGTCGCGTTTATTCAGCTTTGTGTGGCATATGCCCATGCATATCGACACTGAGAAGGCGTCCATGGCAATGGAAACAGCTGTTGCCAAAGTGCTGATATCCGTGGTCATGACGGTGTATCCTCCAGTTTCTCAAGGCAGAAGCGCGACCGGTACAGGTCGAAGATCAGGATAAAGAGCACCAATATCAGCGGACCGAGAAAGATGCCCAGAAACCCCCACTTGATGACTCCCCCGAAGAGCCCGAGTATCACCAGCAGTGTCGGGATCTCCTCGTCTTTTCCTTTGCCTCCGCTTATCAGGAAGGGGCGGAGCAGGTTGTCAACGGTCCCGACCACAGCGGCTCCCCATACCAGAAGGATGATGCCTCCCTTAACGTCGCCCGAAAGGATCAGATATATCCCGCCCGGTATCCATACAACAGATGTCCCGGCAGGAAACATGCCGAAAAAGAACATCAGCATGCCGAAGAACGCCGGACTGCCCAGCCCGACGAACCACCATCCGATGCCTCCGAGCACCGCCTGTATGGCAACTGTCAGCAATATGCCGAAGATGACGGAATTCAGGAGTTTTTTTGTCCGGGAGAAAAACATGTCTTTCTCGTCTTCGGAGAGAGGGGTCACGCTTTTTATGTATTCAACGATCCCGGCCCCGTCCCTGATGAAGAAGAAAGAGACCATCATGACCAGCAGCATTTCTATAAGGATCGAAGAGGCGACCTGGATCAGCTTTTTTGAAACATCGGTAAGATATCCGCCCGCCCACTGCGCCGTTTTCTGAACAAAATCCCTTACAGAGTCCGAATCAAAAAGAAACTCTTTAAGGTCGTCCTCCAACCAGTCGGGAAACCACTCCGGGATGAGTTCAACGAGATCTCTTGTCTGGGTGATCTCGTTTCTGGACATGAATTCCGTTATTTTCCCGATGATCATCGAGATCTCGGCTCCGAGGGAAGTAATTATGTATATGAGCGGTATTATGAAGAGGACTGCTATAAGGCAGAGTGCAGCAGCGGCAGAAACGTTCCTGAATCGCCCGCCTGAAAGATCTGTCAGATAGCGGTAGACCGGCTGGAATATGAAGGAGAGCATGCCCGCCCATATAAGAGCCATCATAAGCGGATGGGTGACCTGCCATGCAAGTAAGGCAAAAACTGCCATGAAAATAATAAAAGCCGTACGGTCGCCCTGGATGTTACCCTTTCTTTTACATTTTCCTTCGTTTAATTCCAACCGTGCCTCCCTCCTCTGTTGTATAATGGTGTTGGAAATGTCATGATTATACATCAACAACAGTAAACGGGAGTGGTGGACAATTGAGTATACCAGCAAGAGAACTTTGCTATCCGTATCCCGATGAGTCCGAAGGGACATCGAAGACTAATGCTCCTTCTGCACAAAATAGATCTGAACCTGCCCGCAGAGAATCTATAAAGGTCATAGCCGTGGGGGGGGGCGGCGGGAATGCCCTCAATCACATCATAAGCAAGGGAATAGAGGGTGTGGACCTCCTTGCCGTCAACACCGACGTCAGAAGCCTCGACATGTCCCTCAGCCCAAACAAGATAGTTCTGGGCGAGAGGGTCACGAAGGGACTGGGCGCGGGTGCCCTGCCCCAGATAGGAGAGCAGGCGGCAAGAGAATCTCTCTCTGAGATCAGGGAGTATCTCAGAGGGTCCGACATGGTCTACCTGACTGCCGGCATGGGTGGGGGCACCGGAACCGGGGCCATTCCGATAATCGCCCAGGCGGCGAAGGAGATGGGCATCCTTACCGTAGCGGTGGTCACCAAGCCCTTTATGTTTGAAGGAACCAGAAGGATGCGCTATGCGGAAGAGGGTATAGCCAAACTCCGCCAGTGCGTCGACGCACTGATAGTCGTGCCGAACGACAGGCTTCTCCAGATCTGCCGTAAAGAGACTCCGCTGAGCGAATCCTTCTCTATGGTGGACGAAGTTCTGAGACAGGCGGTGCAGGGCGTCACAGACCTTGTTACAAGGCCCGGGATGGTCAACGTTGATTTTGCCGACCTCAAGGCTGTAATGAAGCACGCAGGCACAGCAGTTATGGGCGTGGGATGTGCCAAAGGGGAAGACAGGATCGAAAACGCTCTTAAAGAGGCCCTGGAAAGCCCGTTGATGGAATGCTCGATGCACGGAGCCAAGGGTGTGCTCATGAACATCAAATACGGCGGGGATCTTGGGATATTCGAGATCCAGCAGGCTGCCGCATATATCGAAGAGATCATCTCGGAAGATGCCACCTTTGTCTGGGGATGCGCAGAGGACAGCGACATGGAGGGCAGCGTGGAGATAGTCATCGTAGCGACCGGCTTCGAAGAGGACCGTTTTGAAAACAGCGCCTCTCGTGGTGGGTCGTACATCGCACCACAGAGGCCCGTACTTAGAAATGAACAGCAAAGGCCATTCAGGCAGAGATCCTTTATGGATCAGCCGGAGGAAAAGAAAGAGGCCGAAGCTGTTCCCGCGGCTGAGGTAAGAAGGGGACCCTCATGGCTTGAACAGAGGGAAGATGTGCTGCAGGAAACGGAAGCTTTCTCCAGGACAGCCGGAGACGAACTCGACGAACCCACCTTCCTCAGGAGAGGCAAAGCTCAAAACAGGCCTGAGACTGACTGAGCCTTATCGTCTCTTACATACTGAAGGATATGTGCGGCGCTTACTTCCTTAAGAGGTAAGCGCCGCGTTCTTTTTACAGACTGACTCTTCAGAAGTTATAAACGGAGGACGAAAGGATCTCGGTGTCTTGCGGCAGATCCCGAAAGATTTAAAGGTCAAATTTAGTTAATTGTTTACAACACATTTTACTGCAAATTAATTGCCTGATCGGCTTTTGGGGAACGGTTTTAAATCGTCAGGTGATATAATTTGACAGGTTTTATTTTTCAGCCGGACTATGGTCCGACAACAGGAGGAGTTTAGATGACGGAAAAAGGCGGTCCGGAGTTTGATTACGAAATATGCAACAGCAGGATCAGACCAATAGCAGAGGCCCTCATAGCAAAATATGATGAATTGCGCCATATAGATCCGGACAAGATACTTTTTTTGGTGAACCACAAAAGCTCAGGAAGCAAGAAACAGATGGTCCTTGCCAGGACCTCCAGGATATCCCCGAAGTGGACGGAGATACTTTACCAGCTCGGAGCATGCTCGTATTTCTATACGATCGAATTCTATGCCAAGACGACAGCCGCGATGGATGAAAGCCAGATGGTGGCCCTTGTCTACCGTGAGCTGAGAAGGATAGGGCCCGAAGGAGAGATCCTGGTCCCCGATGTGCACGACTGGTGGCAGATCCTCATGGGACTGGGCAGAAAATGGTTTTATCCGGACAGCACATGTCCGAACCTGCTCGATGAAAACGTTGACTGGAAGAAGCTGATGGGGCAGTACTACGAAAAAGTCGGGTCTGCAGAGTAAGGTCCCGGTCTGTATCTTCCATATCCAAATGAAAAAAATGAAGCCCCGCACCGCGGGGCTTTTTTACTATCAGGCTCCGAGTTTTATTCGCTCGTAAGCCGGTTCTCCGTCATTCCTGTGAGTTATCTCGAAAATCTCAAGTATAGGAAGTTTTTTCCATACCCTCTCTTTGCCCGAGGAGTATATCACCTTGATGTCCGCAAGACCTAGGATGTTATCCCTGCCGATGTAAAGATCCCTCTTCTCCCCGTTTTTCAAAGGGATATCTTTCAGAAGATCTTCGGACCAGGCATCTCTTCCGGTCTGGGATATGAAGATGCTCGTTATCTCGGCACCGGAGTCGTTTCTGAATTCAAGGGGCAGCTCCTTTTTCGCCGACTGCCCTTCTTCCGGGGGCGTGGCGGGGCAGACCTCCGCAAAAGCCGGCACGGCAAGAAGGAGACATATGATCACCGCAATGGCCGGTATCTTTTTCATTCGATCAACTCCTTTCGATATTATTCTGTAAGGTAATATCATTATGTTCAATAGGTAAAATAGCCTGTCTGAGTTATTGTTTTCTCGGTTATTATCGGTAAAGATACAGATCATATTATCTCTTCATACAACATACAACGGGGTGATGGGCATGCTTTGGAAAACATCAAAGAGGAACCTCCTTGGGATACTCTCGGTCATCGTTCTGATCTTATTATCTTTCGGAGTGCTCCCCGCTCCCGGGGTCAATGAAAAGGAGTTCCTGATAAAAGATTTTGCCCCCCAGGGAGAGGTTAAGGGAAGGGCAGAGATCAAAGCGGTCTTCAACCGTGAGGCTGCGCCTGAAAGCAGCATCGGAAAACCACTTCCTTTCGAGGATCTGCCGTTTAAATTCACCCCGGCGATACGGGGTACAGGTAAATGGGTGGATGCCAGGACCTTTGTCTACTACCCCAGTGCCGGCATGCTGGAAAAAGCGACCCTGTACACGGCGACCGCCAGGTCCGACCTTAGGGACAGAGAGGGCCTTCCGCTCTCCGGAAAGCAGTCTTTCCTTTTCAACACGGCCCCGCCCGTATTTATCGGCGCTAAACAGACAGATTTTGATACAGAACGCGAAACAGTCAGTTATGAACTGGAATTTTCACTTCCGGTCTCACCTGCGAGGCTCCGGGGCTACGCCGATGTGAAAGATACGTCCGGAAAGCCTGTGGAGTTTCAGATAGCTCAGGGACCTCCGTCAAAAAAAGTGAGGATGAACGTACTGACCTCCGGCGGCCCCAAAAACATGAAACTCTCTATATCTGCGGGAATGCCTGCGGCGACGGGGAACCTGGGTCTGGCAAAGGGTGTTTCCGTCAGCCTTGATATTGCAAGGAATATGGAGATCAGGGACTCGAATGCCTTTTCACGTATAGACAACGGAGAAATATACGTTGAGACTACGGCCCCCGTTGATTTTTCCAAAGCAGGGGCGTTTATCGAACTGACCCCAAAAAGCAGTTACACCATCGAACCAAGGGACAGGGGATTCGCGATCGTGGGCGCTTTCGAGCCCCAGGACAGAGTAAAGCTGACTGTAAGGAAGGGTTTTCCGGCGCTGGGAGGCAAGCCTCTCGGAGCCGAGTGGCAGAGGACGTTCCTCTTTCCAGAGAAAGAACCTGAGATACGCTTCACGGCACCTGGAAGGATCCTCTCCCCCGCCGGGAGCATGAGGATCCCCATAGAGACGGTGAACATAGATACCGTGCAGATACTCGTATGGAAGCTCTTCGAAAACAACATACCGATCGGCATGAGGAGCCCGTGGTCCGAATATCCCATGGATCTTTCTTCGATGCTGTCGAACAAGGAATATAAGGTCAAGGGCGGCCTCAATAAAAAGGTACGCAGTGCCCTGGACCTTAAGCCGTTGATAGGCAGCGAAAGAGGCGTGTTTCTGTTGCTTGCGCAGAACAACAGCGGAAATTGGACAGAAAGCAGGCAGGTCGTGAATGTCACGGATATAGGGATGACCGTAAAGACTGGTCCGGATTCGGCGCTTTTCTGGATAAACTCGGTAAGCACCGGTGATCCCATACACGGAGCGGAGGTCACTCTCTGGTCATGGTCGAACCAGCCTGTTGCAAAGGGCAGGACGGACAGAAAGGGTCTTCTGGAGCTGAAATACAGCTCCGACGGAGATCTCTATCCTGTCATGGCGACTGTGAGCAAAGGTTCAGATATCGCCTTTATAAGGTTTGACAACGGGCTTTACGGCGGGAAAGATATATTCGGTACCAACGGGGACCCCTGGGTCTACAAGGGCTACAGCGCTTACTGTTTTACTCCGCGGGACGTTTTTCGGCCGGGTGAAAACATTCCCCTGACAGCTGTCGTGAGGGACTCCGGAAATGCATTTTCAAAACCCTTCCCTGTGAACATAAAAGTCTTCAATTCCAAAGGAAGTCTCTCCTTCTCGCATACAGAACTACTGACGAAAGAGGGAACGATCTCAAAAGAGTTCCACGTTCCCGCTGATGCTCCCACCGGGACCTGGTACGCTAACGTCACTCTCCCCGGAGAAGAGCAAGCGATCGGCAGGAAAGAATTTTATGTCGAAGAATTTGCCGCACCTAGGCTTTTTGTGGAAGCCGAGCCGTCTCCTAAGACCCTGATCGGAAAGGATGCCGCAGAGATCTCTCTCTCGTCGAGATATGTTTTTGGGAGCCCCGCATCAGGTCTGCGGTGGGAAGCTGAGATGAGGACGGAAGAGAGAGAGTTCAGCCACGCCGATTGGAAGGGATTCACCTTCAGGGATACTGAGAAAAAGTTCCTGCCTGAATATGAATTTATAGGCTCCGGAAAGCTCGATCAGGACGGAAGGATCAAGTTTACCCTGCCCGGCAGGGAGAGGACGGCTCCCTCTGTACTTGATATCCTAGTCGGGGCTTCCGTATTTGAAGAGGGCGGCCGCAAGGTCACCAAGACCGCGGTCCTCAGGTGGTATCCGTCAAAAGTATTGATCGGGATAAGCCTGCCAGAGGGAGTTTTTTCTCCGGGAAAGCCGATCGATTTCACGGTGGGAGCGGCAGATCCTAACGGAGCCCCCGCACCTTCAGAGAAGTTAAAGTATTCTTTTTTCAGAGTGGTGGAACAGAGGGTGACCTATCAGAAGGACGGAAGGACAGACACCCGTCTGCAGGAGGAACTGCTGCCCAGGGGAGAGGGGACACTCATGCTGTTTTCTGGCAGGGCCTCGGGAAAGATCGTGCCGACAGAAGCGGGCAGGTACCTGCTCAGGGCCGAGGATATCTCCGGCGGATCCCGTGCATCGCAGTATATTTACGTGTACGGAGACGAAACGGCCGGTCCCGAGGCGGGGTCTGAAACGGTCGAGATCATAACCGACAGGGAGAGGTACAGGCCGGGAGAAAAAGCTGCCGTAAAGATCAGGTCCCCCCTCGGCGGGAAACTTCTGATAGGCGTGGAGACCTTCCGTGTAGTCCACAGTTCCGTATATGACATCAAAGCGGGAGATACGGAGATATCGTTCAAAGTAACGGACGAAATGGCGCCCAATGCCTGGATAACAGCTCAGGTAATTGAAAAAGGAAAGGCAGAAGAACGTTCAAGGGCGTACGGTGCCGGACCGTTCTATATCGACAACAGGGATAAGAATTTAGAGTTGGCGATTGAAGAGCCGGGACAGATCAAGCCCGGAAAGAATGATTTCAGGCTGAAGGTAACGGACAGCCGCGGCAGGCCAAAAGAAGCCGATATCACCGTAATGCTGGTCGATGAGGCGATACTCGCGCTTACCGATTTTGCTACCCCCGATCCCTGGAAGTACTTTACTTCGAAGAGGATGCTCGGAGTAGAGACCTATGACGTTTACGATTCGATCATAAAGCCTGAGGCCGATTCTTCGCCCCTTCTGACGCCGGGAGGAGGAGGTCCGTCCGAGATGGCTCTGAAAAATTCAAACCTTAGTCCGATCCAGGCTAAGAGGTTCAAAATGCTGTCGCTTGTAAAAAGGGTGCGTTCAAATTCAAGAGGGGAATGTGTCTTTTCATTCACTGTCCCGGAATTTGCAGGCAAAGCCAGGCTGATGGCGGTCGCGGTCACTCCTTCCGAATCGGGGGCGGCATCTGCGGAAGTGGAGATCAACAGAGACGTCGTAGTCGAGCCTTCGCTCCCGAGATTCCTTGCTCCGGGCGACAGCATCACAGTCCCATGCCAGGTATTCAACAGGAGCGCAAAAAACATAACAGTCAGACTTGATGCCGAAACAGGCGGCCCTCTCCGGATAAAGGGGGCAAAAAGCTTCAGCGCAGCCTTGAAACCAAACTCAGACCACACCTTCATGATTGATTTTGAAGGTACCGGAACGGGAGCTGCTAGCGCTTCCTTTACCGCGAAATGGGACAGCGAGGTCGTCCGGACAAAACTGGAGATCCCGGTAAGGCCGGCGTCGCCTAAGGTCACCGAAAGTCTCTCAGAGATCATAGAGCCCGGAAAGACGAAGGATATCAAAATACCCGGCGGCTGGATGGAGGGTACGCTGGACGGCATCCTAATACTTTCTGCGATGCCGTCGGCGAACCTCCAGGATATCGCACGCTTTTTGATCACATATCCGCACGGATGCATGGAACAGACGGTCTCTTCCGCCTGGCCGCTTCTTCTGCAGCGCGACCTTGCCGAATCGATCGACAAGTCTCTCGGAGATCCCGATCCCACGAAAAATTCTCTTGAACTGAGGATACAGAAGATATTGGACCTCCAGAATTACGACGGAGGCTTCACCAGATGGCAGGGCGGATCTTGGTCTCAGCCGTGGGACAGTATCTACGGGACACATTTTCTTGTAGAGGCAGGAAAGAACGGCATCAAGATCCCCGAGGAAAGGCTGAGCGAAGCGCTTAAATATGTGAAAAGGCAGCTTTCCGTCGAGGCATATGACGCAGATGATGAAAATGTATGGCGTCGTGCGCTCTCAAGAAGGGCGTACGCCTGTTATGTGCTTGCCCTTGCCGGAGAGCCTCCGCTCGGCTGGATGGAGAGCCTGAGAGACAAAAATGACTCGCTGGACGCATCCGGCAGGCTCTTCCTTGCGGCCTCCTACGCTGTTTCGGGGCAGAGGGGCGAAGCTGAAAAAATGCTCGGAAAGAAGACGGGAGCAGCTAAGGAAAAACCGGGAGGAAATGAAAATTATGATTCGGATCTGAGAGATGAAGCTCTGGACCTTCTTGTCAGGGTGCACACAGATCCTGCCGGTGCGGGAGCAGCGGCATCGGCATCCGCTCTGCTGGGATCAGTCAGGAAAGCAAAGTACCTGAAT
>Ga0255345_1004237_pt1 | contig 15884 bp, 18 predicted proteins | sample wastewater_treat_6_FD_192415 | JGI IMG/M metagenome (GOLD analysis project Ga0255345, IMG submission 192415) | Wastewater microbial communities from Lulu Island WWTP, Vancouver, Canada - plant20 | ecosystem: Engineered > WWTP > Wastewater > Unclassified | place: Canada: Vancouver, British... | reverse complement strand
AATAGCAATATCTATGGAACAATGGTCGTTATTATCATATTTTCGTTTCCACGATTCTTGATGATTACCACACACAAGCATATACATAGGAGCTTGTTTGAACCATTCTCTTTGATAACATTGGTGGAGGGCTCGTTTATTCTTTTCTTGTTGCACAACTATTATATGCCATGGTTGAGCGTTAACCGCCGAAGGAGCCCATCTAGCACATTCTAACAAATAATCAATTTTTTCTTTTTCTACCTGTGTTGGCAAGAAAGACCTTACAGAATATCTTGTTTGTATACGTTCTAACAATTTCATAGTTATTTTTATCTCATTATCAACCAAAATATTGTTTAATTTCTGATTTTAAGAAATTTATTGCAAACATTGTGGGAGTTTCATTCGATGTGTTTTGATATGTATCTAAAATAACCTTTGCCAATTCAAACGAAGGCACTTGGGGTGGAACGTTAGATGCCGATGTATTGATAAGCTGAATCATACTTTCTTTTGCATTCTTCACAAAAGTCCATGCTTCGGGGCTTACATATACTTGTTGAGATAAATTGTGTTCGTATTCAGCACGTATAGTTGCTAACAAAAATGAATGAAATTGTGCTGAGGTAAGCGAACTATCTTGTACTCTTACCATTAATGAATCAGGACTAATCCTCTCAACAAACAGCACTAATCTTTCGTATGCTGTTAATCTAACTGGTGTAATTAAAGATAAGTTTGCTTTAAAAAGTTCGTATCTACGTCTTTTTTCTTCATTTTGAAACACCATCTTTAGAGTAAAATATGCCACAATCAAAACAAATAAAGACGGAATAGTGTATGAGAGTATTTGCCAAAGTATATCCATTTGTTCTTAAATTAAATATGTTCAATATTATGTGTTCTTTCTATATGATAATTATTACGCTCAGCAGCATTACGTGAAATCAATTCGCCTAAAAACCCTGTTACGAAAAATTGTGTACCAAGTACCATAGCAAGCATTGCAAGATAAAAATATGGACTATCGGTAACCAAAGGAGCTCGTACACCCTGTATAATAGCAAACAACTTATTTGCACCTACCGCTACAACAGATAACAACCCAAGTAAAAACATAATACTACCTGCTACACCAAAAAAGTGCATAGGTTTTACACCAAATCGCGAAATAAACCACAATGATAGTAAATCTAAATATCCATTTATAAATCGAGCAAACCCAAATTTGCTATTTCCATATTTACGTGCTTGATGACTTACAACTTTTTCTCCAATACGTGTATAGCCAGCATTTTTTGCTAAAAATGGGATATAACGATGCATTTCTCCATACACCTCAATATTTTTCACTACTTCATTTTTATATGCTTTCAAGCCACAATTGAAGTCATGCAACTTAATACCCGAAATTTTACGTGCAGTAGCATTAAATAATTTACTGGGTAGATTTTTTGTAAAGACAGGATCAAAACGTTTCTTTTTCCAACCCGAAACTAAGTCATATCTATCTTTCATAATCATCTGATACAAAGCGGGTATTTCTTCAGGACTATCTTGTAAATCAGCATCCATAGTAATAACAACATCTCCTTGAGATTCTTTAAATCCACAATACAAGGCTGGTGATTTACCATAATTTCGTCGAAATTTTATACCACGTACTGCTACATTCTCTTTTCCCAATTGTTCAATTACTTGCCATGATTTATCGGTACTTCCGTCAGAAATAAATATTACTTCATAACTAAAGCCATGATCATCCATCACACGTTTAATCCATGAAAATAATTCTGAAATAGACTCTTCTTCATTGTATAAAGGCACTACAACTGATATATCCATTACTCTATGTTTTTTGTTTTGTTTTTACTATCAATCCAAGTACAATCCCTATGATAATGCCAGTAAACGAATATATCCAGATATTTTGACTAGCAACAGCAATAGCTGATGGTACCCCCGATTGTTTTAATTCTTGTATAAAAGGTTTCATCTGTGGAAATTCTTGCAAAAGCAATGTGGAATTTTGCAATACTACTTGGTATTGTTGATATAAAAAATCTGTATTTATATATTGGTAATAAAAATATTGCACAATAGCTAAAATTAAACTACCAAATAGAAAAAGAAAAAATGTAAACATATAAGCTTGCCTAAAGTTTATCTCCATTAAAGGTAAACTTTTTTTAAATCTTACTAGTAATATGTAAGCCAATATTGGGATAAAAAGAGTGAGAAAAAAAACAACAAAAGAAAGTATAACTGTATCAGTAGCAAGCACATTCAAACCAAATCGAAACAATAAAAATGCACCTAGATACATACCATAAAACATGGCAGACTGAACCAATGTAGAGGAAGAAGAAGAATCTTTCATCATAAACAAAATAAATATCCACAAAGGTACAACTATTTAGCATATTATTATAAGTTGTAATACTAAAAAAAATGAATAACGATATTGATTTACAAAAAAATGGTTTTTTGTGTCATTTTTTAAAGCACTTTCTTGGTCAATTAAGCAAAAAGCATTACTTTTGCGGTGGGTAAGTCCTATACGATCTGCTCCTTTCGAATCCCCCAGGGCTTGACCGCAGCAAGGGTAGTTAGTTGAGCGATGCGATGTAGATAGCTTACCCACTTGCCAGCATAGCTCAGTTGGCCAGAGCACGTGATTTGTAATCTCGGGGTCGTGGGTTCGAATCCCTCTGCCGGCTCAAAATCCCATTTAGGTGGGATTTTTTTTTAAATTTAATGCATTTTAAAACCTAAAATCATGGCAAAACAAGAAGAAATCAACCAAGGTATTTCGCACAATACCATTGCTGCAGGTACCGTAATTAAAGGAGAAATCCGTTCTGAAGGCGATGTAAGAATTGATGGTTCTGTTGAAGGAACTATTAGTTGCAAAGGGAAAATTATTATTGGCACAAAAGGGGAGTTTAAAGGAACACTTACCGCAGCAAATATTGATGTGATGGGGCTAATTCAAGGAGAAGTAATATCAGAAAATTTATTATCGATTAAATCTACTGGAAAAATAGAAGGAGAAGTTACCACCAAAACTCTTATTATTGAGCAAGAAGCTATCTTACATGGAAACTGCACAATGATAAGTAATAATGAGAACAAACCAAAATTGGATGTTACCATTTCCCCTATTATAAATAAAGAAAGCAAAACTAACTAAGTTTTGCTTTCTTTGTTTTATTTTTAACAATGCTATTTTTTTTAGGATTCTTTGGAAACCACCCTTTGTCCACACGTTTTTTTTGTTCGAAAATTTCCAATATACTCCAAAAAGAAGAAAAAGAAAAAACAGCTAATAAGGAGGAAAATAAAATATGTTTTACTATAATAGACATACAAATACCTACAACTCCCATTAACAAAAATAACCACCAACAACGTGTTCCAAAATAATACTCACATTTAATTACGATGGGATGAAATAATCCAATAATACAAAATGTACTTATACCTATCAGTACACCAATTAAATTATTGTGCATTAAAAAGTCCATAATTTACTCTTTATAAATCCAATATTTGGTTGATTTCTTCTTAAAATCCTCCTCATCTTTTCTCCAATAGTGTTTGATTTTATCAAAAGAATAGTTATTTTTTTGTAATTCGATACGAATAAAATCACTACCACATACCTTATCAAACATATTCCATCTACTACTATTTTCATTCGTAAAAACCTCAAATTCTGGATATAACTGTTTTACAACCTGCAATACATAAAACTGAACCTCTGACAGACGTGCCGTTGTGTAATTTGTAAAAAACACTTGTACTCCTTTTAGATTTTTATCTTTACCATATCCATAATACGGCTTATAATGAATTGGGCGAAATACAACTCCATGTAAACGAAGAGCATTTAGACTTGATGATAGTTTTTCTGCATCAAATATTTCATGAGCAAAGGTCTGAAATGGCACAGTATATCCTACTCCAATAGACATTATTCCTAACTCGCCTAAAATGCCTGAAGCAGGATAATATACAGCAGACTGCATGTACGGAATATGCGGAGAAGTCAATACCCAAGGTAATTCTGTTTCATTAAAACGCATAGATCGTTTCCAGCCCTCCATTGGTACAATATGTAATTCACATTTAGCTCCCAACATATTTTCTTCATTCAACATATACGCCAACTCTCCTACTGTTAATCCATAGATGTATGGAATTTTAAATTGACTCACAAAAGAAATAAACGAGTCTTCCGTAGTATTTCCTTCAATTTTTAATCCTCCTAACGGATTAGGTCGGTCTAACACATATACAGGTATCTTCTTTTCAGCTGCAGCTTGCATAGCAAGCCCGAGTGTGCTAATAAAAGTATATGAACGGCATCCAATATCCTGAATATCATATACTAATGCATCTATTCCCTGTAGCATTTCTTGCGTTGGTTTGCGTGTATTGCCATACAAAGAATATACTTTTACACCCGTTTTTGTATCTATCAAATTACTTACCTTTTCGCCTGCAGGAATATCTCCCCTTACGCCATGTTCTGGGGCATACAATGCAATTAGCTTAACATTAGTTGCCTCATGTAATATATCCACAGTGGATTTAAGATTTTTATTTACTCCAGTGGGATTCGTTATCAACCCAACTCTTTTACCACTTAAAACATCAAAGTTTCTCTGCTGCAATACATCAATACCTGTATTTACTACTTGCGAAAATAGTGTAAACGATACATAAAAAAACAATATACATATTTTATACTTCATCTTTATTGGGTAATAAACTGTTGTTACTTGCTAATAAACTCTCTTTACACAATAATCCTAAACGATAAAAATCAAATAAAACTAATAATGGATGATGAGAATGAAAATTTTTTTCAAGATTTTCTTTACTCACATCATATAAAAAAGCTCCCATAGCACACAATCGCATCTTTTTTATCTTTTCAAATGCTCTTATCAATTTAATTTGTTCAAACATACTCATTTTATCTGATGTAGTGTATAATGTATATAGATTTTTAACAGCATTTCTAGATTTTTCTAGATAGATATCAGTCTTATCAATAGATACTTGAAATAATTCGTTATCAATATGTATAACAGGTACCTTATTCTCTTTTAGTGCAATACCAAACCATGTATCTTCATGACCATATCCTTTAATTGTTTCATCGAATTGTATACTCGCAAATACCTTGCTAGGTATACAGAAATTAAACGAACTAAACGATTTATAAGGAAACTTATTTCTTTCAACAGCCAGATTTTGTTCTCTATTTCTTCCATATTTCCAACGAAATAACTGCTGTGTATCCACTGGCGGTTGAAGCGAATATTTATATCCGCCACAAATTACGCCGTTTTGATAGGAATTTGATTGAAGACATTGAATATAATTATGTAAATAATAATCGCTTGCTGGATATGTATCGCAGTCCATAAATAGAAGATAGTCATATTTTGCAATAGTAGCTAATTTGTTGCGAATAGCTGCACGACCTATATTATTTTGTAATTCAATATACCTGTGCCTTGTATGGTTTAGAGCATTTTTATTTTCTTCTTTATACACTGTTGATGCATCGTCAATTGCAACTATCTCAACAGGAACATGTAGCAGTTCTATTTGTTGTTGCAAAGCGTAAATTAATTTGCTACAATTTTGGTTATAAATTGGTATTAATACAGAAAGCATACAAAAGTGAGTATTACTAAAAATGGTTCATAAAGATAAGAAGAAAATTACTATTTGTATACATGAATAAAAAAAAAGTGAAGCTACCTTTATTTGGAAACTTCACTTTTTTAACTGACTCAACTTTTTCTATTCTATTTCAATCATTAAAAAGTTTTTTGGTATCTTCTCTCCTACATTTACGTTTACAGATTTTATGATACCATCAAATGGCATGTCTATTCTGTTTTGCATTTTCATTGCCTCCAAACGTAACAATAATTCGCCTTGTTTTACCTTTTGACCAGGTTTTACATTCAACTCAATAATTGTTCCAGGAATATACGATTTTATATTATTTGGATTAGGGGCTTCCCATTCTTTTCTGTTTATAAATTTTTTTGTTAGCAAAGTTTTGTATTTACGTGCTGTTACCGCAAAATCTACAAACTCGCTATCTTTATTTGCCTCTGTCATAACTAACTGTTTTGTGTTAATAATAATACTTCTAAGCTATGAAAAATGATGTGTTTATCCATTAAAATGGAGGTATTCCATGTTTCTTTTCAGGACGATAATCATATTTATCTTTAGACACCGACAGCGTATGAATTAACAAATTACGCGTTTCATTTGGTTCAATTACTGCATCTATATATCCTTTTGCCGCAGCAACAAATGGGTTGGCAAATTTATCAATATATTCTTGCACTTTCGCAGCACGCATTGCATCTGGATCAGCAGCTTCTTTGATTTCTTTTGCAAAAATAATATTCGCAGCACCTTCTGGACCCATAACAGCAATCTCAGCTGATGGCAATGCAAAAACAAAGTCAGCGCCTAAGTGACGAGAATTCATCGCAATATAACCACCACCATATGCTTTACGTAAAATAACGGTTACTTTTGGCACAGTAGCTTCTGAATAAGCATATAAAACCTTTGCACCATGACGGATTACACCTGCATGCTCTTGGTCAACACCTGGTAAATACCCAGGCATATCTTCTAATGTTACAAGTGGAATATTAAACGAATCGCAAAAACGAATAAAACGAGCCGCTTTATCCGAACTATCACAGTCTAGTACTCCTGCAAGATACAATGGTTGATTTGCTACAAAACCTACTGTATCACCATTTAAGCGTGCAAATCCAATAACAATATTCGGAGCAAATAATTCTTGTACTTCAAAGAAATCTGAATCATCTACTACCGCACGTATTACATCTCTTACATCGTATGGTTTTTTAGGGTCTTGTGGTATAATTTGTCCTATTTGTTTTTTTAATGATGGAACTTTAGGCTCAATTTTTGCCGCACGTTTTGTATTGCTTGCTGGTAATAAACTGATTAATTTTTTTATTTGATCAAAGCAATCAAATTCACTTTGAGCATAAAAATGAGCATTTCCAGTAATTTCGGCATGAATACGTGCTCCACCTAATTCTTCTTGAGAAATTACTTCTCCTAATACTGATTCGATTACACTTGGACCTGTAATAAACATCTTTGAAATATTTTCAACCACAAATACAAAATCAGTAAGAGCTGGCGAATACACTGCTCCACCTGCACATGGTCCTAAAATTACAGAAATCTGAGGAATTACACCAGAAGCTAATGTATTGCGATAAAAAATCTCACCATATCCTGCTAATGCACCAATACCTTCTTGAATACGAGCTCCACCTGAATCGTTAATACCTATGCAAGGAACTTTCATTTTCAATGCATGATCCATAATTTTGGTAATCTTACGAGCATGTTTTAAACCCAAAGAACCTCCCATTACTGTAAAATCTTGTGCATAAATACAAACAGGCTCACCAAACATGGTACCAATACCTGTAATAACACCATCACCATGGAGTGTTTTTTTATCCATGCCAAAATTACGCTCTTCGTGCTCAACAAACAAATCATACTCTTGAAAAGAATCTTCATCCAATAGAGCTAAAATACGTTGGCGGGCTGTTAATTTCCCCATAGCCATTTGTTTTTCGATAGCTGTGTCGCCACCACCTTTTTCATAGATGGCTTTTTTCTCACGTAATTCTAAAATGTCTTTTTGTAGTGACATACTTGTTACTTTTTAATGAATAATTGAAATTTTAATTCACATGGCAAAGTTAAACAAATCTTTTATTTGTGAACGGGATAAAGTAGATAAAAATATCAACAAAAAAAATCTATCATTGATTATCAAACACTTACAATACACAAAAAAGTATAAAATGTGTAAATTAACCCTTAAAAATTAAAAAAGAAACAAAAAACAAAAGTTTTTAAGAAGATAAAATTTAAAATACGCGAATGCAGAATAACAAATTACGTAAGTATAAAAAGATACATCTAAAACCACTTTTTAGCTCTAAAATAGAGTACCATAGCACAAAATAAAACAATCATAATACCCCAAATGCCATAATATCCGTACTTCCACTCAAGTTCTGGCATATGCACAAAATTCATACCATAAATACCTGCAATAAATGTAAGTGGCATAAAGATTGTAGCCACTATGGTTAAGGTTTTCATAACTTGATTCATACGATGCCCCTGAACTGAGAAAAATAAGTTTGTTGCACTTTCAAGCGAAGCAAGAATCATATCGCAACTATCAATCAATGTTAAACACAAATCTTTAATTTCAAGAAAATATTTTACGTGCCTTTGTTCTATATAGTTACAATCACCACGTTCAACAATTTGTGTAAATTCTTTTATAGGTAATATAGATTTTTTTATATAATGAACAAATTTTTTATGTCCTTCAATTATAGCAAGAGCATTGGGGGATGGTTCTTTTGTGGTATCCGAAAAATTTAATTTTTCCACTTCCTCATCTAGCTTACTAATAGTTTTGAAGTAGTTATCGAGAGTTGATTCTAGCATAGCATAAAGCAAATAATCTGCACCTCGTTCTCGTAATTTACCTTTACTTTCTCTGAGTCTATATCGAAGATGCTCAAAAAAGTCCGCTTTTCTCTCTTGAAAAGACAATAGAAAGTTGGTACCAAATACAAAGCTAATTTGCTCAGTTATGATATTTTTCTCCGAAGGAACTATTGATTTTAATGTTAAAAAAGAAAAATGTTCAAATTCCTGAAATTTTGGTCGTTGATTTACATCTAAAATATCCTGAATAACTAGGTTATGAATCCCTTGTTGTTCACAAATAGACGCAATATTTTCTGGATTATTTAATCCATGTATATTTAACCAGTAATTTTTTTTATTTTTTTCAAACGTCGGAATACTATCTAGTAACATAATTTTATTTTCTACACATTCTTCCTCATTATAAGTAAATAACTGAATATCAATATTTTTAGTACTCGAATTTCCTGTAAAAATATAGTTACTTGGGTCGTTTTTCTTTCTATTTAAAATAGAAACCGATCGTAATGGTTTGAGAGTTTCCATGTTTTTTGCTAGTTACTTATATATTCTTTACATACATTTTTTACTTATAGACTTCGAAGATAACTACATTTTTTATATTTTCATCGTAAATGTGCCATTAAATGTCTGAACAAAAAAAATAGGAAACAAAAAGCCTCCTATTTTAAATATACAGTAAGAAATGAGTATTTGTTACGAAATAAGTGTAAAACCAGTAAATGGAACTAAGGCTTTTGGAATAACAATACCCTCTTCAGTTTGGTTATTTTCTAACAATGCAGCTACAATACGAGGCAACGCAAGTGCACTACCATTAAGTGTATGACATAAACTAGTTTTTTTATCATCTCCTTTGTACCTACATTTTAATCTATTTGCTTGAAAACTTTCAAAGTTGGATACAGAACTTACTTCTAACCAACGGTTTTGAGCAGCCGAAAATACCTCAAAGTCGAAAGTTAATGCCGAAGTAAAACTCATATCTCCACCACAAAGGCGTAATATACGCCAAGGCAATTCAAGTTTTTCAACCAATGTTTGTACATAATTAACCATTTCATCCAATGTTTCATAGGATTTATCTGGATGTTGAATTTGCACTATTTCAACCTTATCAAATTGGTGTAAGCGATTTAATCCACGCACATCTTTTCCATAAGACCCTGCTTCTCTTCTAAAGCAAGCTGAATATGCCGTATTTTTTATTGGCAATTCCTTTTCTTGCAAAATCACATCGCGATAAATATTGGTTACTGGCACTTCTGCAGTTGGAATTAAATACAAATCATCAATCGTTGCATGATACATTTGCCCATCCTTATCAGGTAATTGACCAGTTCCATAACCCGATGCTGCATTCACCACATACGGAGGTTGTATTTCGAGATAACCTGCTTGAGAGGCATTAGATAAAAAGAAATTTATCAAAGCACGTTGCAATTGTGCCCCTTTTCCTTTATAAACAGGGAAACCTGCTCCTGATATTTTAACTCCTAACTCAAAATCAATCAGATCGTATTTTTTTGCTAATTCCCAATGAGGCAAAGCATTTGCTGGTAAAGAAGGAATTGTGCCACCACTACGCTCAATAGTATTATCGTCAGCTCCTTTTCCTTCAGGTACAGATGCATGAGGTAAATTAGGTATTTGTAATAATAGTGTATGTAACTTTTGTTCAGCACTATCCAAAATATCACTTAACTCTTTGCTTTTTTCTTTTAACACAACGGTCTTTTCTTTAGCCTCATCCGCCTCCTGTTTTTTGCCTTGTTTGTACAAATCTCCAATTGCTTTGGAGATAGCATTCATTTCGGCTAATACTTCGTCTAATTTTGTTTGTGTTGTTTTACGTAATGTATCTAAAGAAATTACTTCAGATACTATTAACGATGCATCAAAATGTTTTTTTGCCAAACGAGCAATAACTTCTGTGGCATTTTCTGTAATAAACTTGGTAGTGAGCATAAGTTGTGCTATTATAAAAGTAAATAAAAAAAACCCACCCTTTTCTTCAAGAAGAATCCAGGAGGGTTTTTATAAATATAGTTTTCTAAACTTAGTTTTGTTCGATTGCTTGAACAGAAACAAAAGAGCGATTGTCTTTTTTTCTTCTAAAAACAACAGTACCTTCGATTAAAGCAAATAATGTATGATCTTTACCGATACCTACATTCTTACCTGGGTGATGAACTGTACCACGTTGTCTGATAATGATACTACCTGCCTTAGCATATTGACCTCCAAATATTTTCACTCCAAGTCGTTTACTTTCCGATTCACGTCCATTCTTTGAACTACCGACTCCTTTCTTATGTGCCATTTCTGTAAATTTTTATTTGTTAAGCAACTAGTTCTTTAATCATAATCTCTGTAAAACATTGGCGATGACCGTTTCTTACTCTATAACCTTTTCTTCTTTTCTTTTTGAAAATGATTACTTTTTCTCCTTTTACATGAGAAATAACCTCTGCCAATACTTTTGCTCCTTTTATAGTTGGAGCACCAACTTTTACTTTTCCATCAGCATCAATCAATAGAACTTTGTCAAATTCTACAGTTGCACCTCTTTCTTCGTTTAAGCGATGAACAAACAATGTTCTGTCTTTTTCAACTTTAAATTGTTGTCCCGCAATTTCTACAATAGCGTACATAGTTATAAATTAATTATAAAATACCTTCGTGAGGTGAATGCTTTAGCTGCATTTCTTTTCTACCTTTCAGAATTTGAGTGGCAAAGATACTATATAATTTTATTCTGTACAAGTAATTTATATTCTTTTTTGTGTCATATAGTGATTTTCAACCCATCGTATGCCAACATCATATTGTGAGGAAGTAAACTTTGAATCTCATCATGTTTGCCCAACTGATGGCTAATGTGTGTAAAATACACTTCTTTAGCATTTGTTTTTTCTGCAAAACTGATGGCTTGTTCTAAGGTAAAGTGAGAAAAATGCGGTTTAAGGCGTAGTGCATCTACTACTAATACATCCAAATTTTGGAGTTTTTCGTATTCTTTGTCATCGATCCCACTAATGTCGGTTAAATAAGCAAAAGCACCTATTCTAAAACCTAAAATAGGTAATTTATGATGCCAAATACGTATAGGAACAATCTCCGTATTGTGTAAATCAAAAGGCATTTCATCAATTTCGTGTAACGAAATAAGAGGAACTCCTGGGTATTTAATTTCGCCAAAACAATACGGTATGGTTCGTTTTAATGATTGACACACTCGCTCTTCTGCATAAATTTCTACTTCGCCATAGGCTCGTAAATCATCTATGCCAGTAACGTGGTCAAAATGCTCGTGTGTAAGCAGAACAGCTGATATTGTGGAAATATCATTAACAATGGCTTGTTGACGAAAATCAGGTCCACAATCTATCAATATTTCTTTCGTATCGACTGAAACTAAAACAGAGGATCGTAATCGCTTATCTTTACTATCAGTAGATTGACATACATCGCAAGGACAATTAATATATGGAACACCAGTAGATGTGCCTGTTCCTAAAAATATGACTTCCATTATGGTTTATATGATTTGACTGTTTGTAAAATGTGAAATATCCATACGTACTTTCCACGAACTTGGATACATATTATTACACCTGTTGCCTATATTTTTGACCCATCCTAATGGTACATTATTGTATTGCAACAACACATAACCTTTTGATGCGTCGGGTAAAAACAAGGCTTCTCGTTTAAGAAATTGAATGGCTGTTATCCAATCAACATCTACTACTTGAAAAGAATTAGTATTAAGTTGTTTAGAAAGGGCTAAGTGCTCGTGAGGAACAAAGTCATTGCCTTTTTTTTCAGCCAGTTGAATTCCTGAAAACAATACATATAAGTGTTTTTCAATCCATTTAATTTCTTGTTGTTTGGAGGCTAATATTGCTCTGTACTGTTGGTTATTTTGCTGTATTATCCAATCTGACGAATCGTTTATGTATAAATTAAGAGCCTCAATATCAGCAGTATTTTGTTTATTCTTGTCTGTTTTTAGTTTTATATTTTGTTTATTACAAGCACTCTTTTTTTGAACTAATGCCATAAACAAGCCTTCTCCTTTTGTTTTGTGTGGATAAAAACGATAACCAACATCTGTATTTGTTATTTCAGGAAAGTTATCGATGGCAATCGGTATATATTCAGCACCCAATTCGTGTATCAACCATGTAATGTTTTCTTCGTTTTCTTTTTCATTAAAGGTACAGGTGCTGTAAACCAAAAAACCATCTTCTGCTAATGCTTGCCACGCTTGTTTTAAAATATGTCGTTGCCGAGTTACACACATTGCTACATTTAGCAACGACCACTCATTGATGGCATTTACATCTTTGCGAAACATACCTTCGCCAGAGCAAGGGGCATCTACCAAAATAAAATCAAAAAAACTTTCTAATTGTGCAATTTCATCAGAAGAATTGGAGGTAATAATCATATTTCCATTTCCCCACTTCATACAATTTTCTGCTAAAATATTGGCTCTTGAACGGATAAACTCGTTGCTTACCAACAAACTATTTGCTGAGAGTAAAGAAGCTAAATGCGTACTTTTCCCTCCTGGAGCAGCACACAAATCCAAGGCTATTACATCGTGTTGTACGTGTTGTTTAATAATTTGTTCAATGAACATAGAACTTGCCTCTTGTACATAATAAGCTCCTGCATGAAACAATGGATCGGCTGTAAATAAAGGTCGTGAAGGTAAATAATATCCATTTTTACACCAACTTACTGATTGGTATTTGTTTACTTGTGCAGATGTAAATTTGGTATTTAATCGGATTGAAACGGGAGGTTCCTGTTGTAAAGCCTCAAAAAATAATGAATAGTCAGACTCGCCTAGCAAGCCTTTCATACCATGAATAAAATCTACAGGAAGTTGCATAGTTCATTATTAAGTACACAAAAGTACAATTTTTTTAGTAATTTTGCAGAAAATACCAACTATATGTCTGCAAAATTATACCTATTACCAACAACCCTTGGCGAATCAGAAATCAATGCTGTACTACCCTCTACAAACAATGAAATTTGCTCGCAACTAAAACACTATATAGTAGAGGATGTTCGAACAGCCCGACGATTTTTAAAGAAAGTGGATAAAACCATTGATATTGATAGCATTCAATTTTACGTATTGAACAAACACACTACTGCTGAAGAGCTTAGCACATTTTTGAAGCCCTTAGTAGCAGGATTCGATATGGGGGTATTATCAGAGGCTGGTTGTCCTGCAATTGCCGACCCAGGTGCAGATGTGGTACGTATGGCTCAAGAAAAAAATATACAAGTAGTTCCCTTAGTTGGACCTTCTTCTATTATTTTATCGCTCATGGCATCAGGATTTAATGGACAGAATTTTGCATTTAATGGCTATCTTCCCATTCAAGATGATGAGCGTATTGCAATGCTTAAAAAATTAGAGAAAAAAGTGTACAACGAGCAACAAACACAGATTTTTATCGAAACTCCTTATCGCAATATGAAATTAGTTGCAGACATTGTACAACATTGTATGCCAAACACGAAATTATGCATTGCTACGGACATCACATTAGAAAGCGAATATATCAAAACAAAAACAAACGCTGAATGGAAAAAAGGTATTCCTGATTTACACAAGCGTCCTTGTATATTTCTGCTTTACAAGTAATTAGTCTATTTTTTTTTGATTTTTCAAAAATGTAAGAGCTTGTGCCAGATCATCAGGTGTATCAATTCCTATTGTTTCGTGTTCAGTTATTGCCACTTTAATACGATACCCGTTCTCCAACCAACGCAGTTGCTCTAGCGACTCTGCTTTTTCGAGTGATGATGGCTCTAATTGCGTAATTTCCTTTAAAACAATATGTTTATAAGCGTACATGCCTATGTGTTTATAATAGGTGTGAGTTTGTAACCAAATATGTCTATCTGTTCCTCTTTTATACGGAATAATCGAACGACTAAAATACAACGCGTAATTATCTTTCGTAATAACCACTTTTGGAGTATTAGGTGTTGCTAAATTATCTACAATATCATCGTACGAATACGGTTTAACTAAGGTGGCTATTTCGGTTTTGGAGTCATCAAAACAAGTTTTAAGTAAACTTATTTGTTCAGGATGAATAAAAGGCTCATCTCCTTGCACATTAATAACAACATCAAAATCACCCCTAATTTTTGTAAAAGCCTCGTAACACCTATCTGTACCGCTTGTGTGTAACGGACTTGTCATTACATATTTACCCCCAAAACGTGCCACCTCCAATGCAATACGCTCATCATCAGTAGCCACATACACATCTTGTATTTCGGAAGAAACTCGTTCGTATACGTGTTGAATCATGGTTTTTCCATCAAGTATAGCCAGAGGCTTGCCAGGAAAACGTGTTGATGCATAACGTGCTGGGATGATAGCGAGGAAACGTAATGTATTCATTTTTGAAGTATTATAAAAAATAATTATAAAACACCTTTCGTACTAGGCAATTCTCCATTAAAAACATCCCTTTTAATAGCCATTTTAATAGCACGAGCAAGGGCTTTAAATATTCCTTCAATTTTATGATGTTCGTTGGCTCCTTCAGCTTTTATATTCAAATTCATTTTAGCAGTATCGCTCAATGATTTAAAAAAGTGCATAAACATTTCTGTTGGCATATCTCCTACTTTCTCTCTTGTAAAAGTAGCATCCCATACCAACCAGGGTCGTCCACCAAAATCCAAAGCAACTTGACATAAGCATTCGTCCATAGGCAAACAATAGCCATAACGCTCTACACCTCTTTTGTTTCCTAAAGCTACTAAAAGGGCTTCTCCCAAAGCTAAAGCAGTATCTTCTATGGTATGATGCTCATCAACTTGCAAATCTCCTTTTACGTGTATGGTAAGATCCATTCCCGAATGTTTACCAATTTGGTCTAACATATGATCGAAAAAACCTAAACCAGTATGAATAGAAGTTTTACCTTTGCCATCTAAATTAACATACACTAAAATATCTGTTTCTTTGGTGGTTCGTTGCACAGTAGCGGTGCGTTCTTTTGCAACTAAATATGCAGCAATTTCGTCCCAATCCGTTGATATTAAAGCACAATAATCTGCTAGTTTATACTCCTCCAATATGCTTGTTGCATTTTCTATGTTTTGCAAAAAAATTGCTTTACAACCGATATTTTTTGCCAATTCTACATCTGTAATTCTATCTCCAATTACAAAAGAATGTTGTAAATCGTAACCTCCAGCAATGTAGGATGTTAACAATCCAGTTTGGGGTTTTCGTGTAGGCAAATTTTGTTCTGGGAAAGAAGTATCTATCA
>Ga0255345_1004234_pt1 | contig 15886 bp, 13 predicted proteins | sample wastewater_treat_6_FD_192415 | JGI IMG/M metagenome (GOLD analysis project Ga0255345, IMG submission 192415) | Wastewater microbial communities from Lulu Island WWTP, Vancouver, Canada - plant20 | ecosystem: Engineered > WWTP > Wastewater > Unclassified | place: Canada: Vancouver, British... | reverse complement strand
CTACATTAGATAACCATAAAATTCAGATTGAAAATAATGGAATTTTTATAAATAATTTTAATCTGATTGAAGAATTAACTCTTGGAGGAGAGCAAGGTTACGGTTTTGGCTCAGTAAAACTAGAATTTATTTTGAATGAGAAAATATTTCCAATAAAAGATATTCCAGATAAGGAAGAGATAAACATAATTGCAGAAGAAGATAAACCAATTCTATCTCATCTTAAATATAATGCAAGAATTCCTTTTAGAGGTGAATTAGAACTTCTAATCGGTAGAGGTTATTTTGATATTGAATTTGATATTGAAGGAGACACCCAGAAAACAGGAGGTAGATATAAAGAAAACCCCGGTAGTGTACTTACCAGCCCAAATTATCACTTCTCTCCCGGTACTTTTGTTAATCTTGGAAATGATAAAGAACTTCTTCTTGGTTGGAATGGAGTTCTTATTCGTAAAGGGTGTATCGCAATACGCTTCTAGAAAAATCATACGTCAATACAATACGGCTGAAGATGTAATAATGCTATAATAGATGGAAGACCATTTAAGAACTTTGGAGGTGAAATTTGAAAGCAGTTGTAAAGTTTGATATCAAAGATGGGGCAACCGAATTAAGGGAGGTTCCGGTACCACAGATCGGACCCGATGATGTTCTTGTCCGGGTAGAATATACCGGGATATGTGGCAGTGATCCACATATACATCACAATGAGGTCAATTATAAGATTAATGTTCCAGTAATACTCGGTCATGAATTTTCTGGAGTTATAGAGGAAGCTGGCAAAAATGTTAAAGATTTTAAGGTGGGAGAAAGAGTTACCGCAGAGACACATGCCGACTATTGTGGGAAATGTCTCCTCTGTAGAACAAATAATTATCATCTCTGCAGGGAAAGAAAGGGATACGGTTTTCATGTAGATGGAGCTTTTGCCAAATATGTCAAGGTTCCCACAAGGATACTCCATAGATTACCTGAGAATGTAACATTGAAAGAAGCTGCCCTGACTGAACCTTTCTGTGTGGCTTACAGTTCTCTGGTGAAGCATTCAAATATAAAACCAGGAGACCTAGTAGTTATTATCGGACCAGGAGCCATAGGGATACTCTCAGCTAAGGTAGCCAGCATTATGGGGGCTGGTGATATAGTAGTTATAGGGACTCCAGAGGATAAGAAACGTCTCGAAGTAGCAAAAGAGTTCGGAGCTACAGAAGTCTTTACTGAATTTAATGAGGATGTAAAGAGATACGTACAAGATATAAGGGATGGATATGGCGCAGATATCGTGGTCGACTCTGCAGGTGTGTCTGAGACATTCAGAATGGCTATGGATTTGGTAAGACCAGCCGGACAGATAAATAAGATAGGTTGGGGACCAACTCCACTGGGTTTCTCTCTTGATCCTCTTATCTCAAAGGCGGTAACGGTAAACTTTACATTCAGTCATAACTGGGATGTATGGGAAAAATGTCTTATACTTATGAACAAAAAGATGATAGAGTTAGAGAAACTGGTAACCCATGAGCTTACTATAGATCACTGGGAAGAGGGGTTTAAGCTGGTGGAAAGTAGAGAAGGACTTAAAGTACTTCTAAAACCTATAGATTAGAGGGATAAGTATGGAAGGACCTAGATGCGCAAAGTTAAGAGAATTAGAAGAAGTGATAGAACTATCAAACAGAGTCTTCAGAAGAAGTGGTGAGGGAGATATGGGGAAAGAGTATCCACTTCTCTTTTCTCCTAGGAATTGTGAGAATTTAAGAATCATCAAAGAGGATGAGAAGATAGTATCTCTTGTTGGGATGATATTCTCAGATATAACCATACTGGGGAATAAAATAAAGGTCAGTATGATTGGTTCTGTGGCGACAGACCCTGACTATAGAGGAAGAGGATATGCCACACTTCTTATGCAGGATAGTATACTGAAAAGCGTTCAGGAAGGAGCAGATATAATGCTCATATCTGGTGGCAGGGGTTTATATAGAAGATTGGGTGCTATAAATGCCGGATTATACAGGACTTTTCATATAGATAAGGCTAAAACATCTAGTACAGATTTGTCAGTAAGAAGAGCTGGCAAAAGTGATGTGTCAAAACTCTTGAAACTTATGGAGATGGAATCGGTAAGATTCTTGAGGTCATACGAAGAGCTTGAGGCATTGCTCAACTGCACTACGGTTGTAAATAGACCCGGAGATGTAATTATTATAGAAAAAGACAACAACCCCTTAGCGTATATGGCTGTGCAGATACCTAAAAAGCAGGAGGAGATTCCACATATAAAAGAGATAGGTGGTTGCAGAGTGGCTATAACCGATGCCCTCTATTCAGTTATGAAGTTATATGAGAGAGATTCCATATTACTTGATACTATCAAGGGTGATTCAATAGAATATATTATGAATAAATCAGGGATTAGAGGAGAGGATAGAGGCTTTATGGGAACTGTAAAGGTTATAAATATAAAAGGACTGATGAAGAAACTTGAGCCATACTTCAGACGAACCCTGGGGGAGGATTTCAAAAGTCTTACCATAGAATTTGGCTCTCCAATCTCAATAGGATACGTAGATGAGAGGCTCGATATAGAAGACATTGATATCCCTGCACTCCTCTTTGGCTCTACAGAAAAGAAGATAGAGATGCCGGATAGTCTGAAGACATTATTTCCCATACCACTTGTAGATTATGGATTGAATTACACATGAAAAGAATAACTCTTGCAACAGCAAACCTGGATAAAGTAACGGAATTTCGGAGAATATTAAGGGGATATACGATAGAGCTGAGCCCTGCCCCATACAGTATAAAAGTTTTGGAAACTGGGAGAGACTTCATAGAGAACGTCATCATCAAGGCAAAAGCGTACTATAAGGAGTTTAATGTCCCTGTACTCTCTGACGACTCAGGACTGGAAGTAGATGCTATAGGAAAGGCGCCTGGAATATTCTCTGCCAGATTCTCGCCAGATGGCAGTTATAGAAGTAATATCGATAGACTCCTGAATCAGATAAAAAATATCCCTGAAGAGAAACTTAATGCAAGATTTGTATGTGTGGTATGCCTCATTGATGAGAGTGGAATAATGCATATAGCTCAGGATATCTGTGAGGGATATATAATAAAGGAGATCAGAGGAGATAGCGGTTTCGGATTTGATCCTATATTCTATTATCCAGAATTGGGAAAAACCTTTGGAGAGATCTCTTCAGAGGAGAAGGATAAGGTTAGTCACAGAGGGAAGGCTCTCAGGAAGCTTTTCTCTGTCCTTCCTTTGGAAGGGTAAAATAGAAGGTGCTTCCCTTCCCTATCTCGCTCTCCACACCAACCTTACCACCATGAGCCTCAACTATATGCTTCACTATGGATAGCCCAAGACCTATACCACCCAGACTGAGATTTCTGGATTTTTCTCCTCTATAGAACCTCTCAAATATCCTGGGAAGGTCTTCTTTTGCTATCCCTATCCCGGTGTCTTTTACAGATACCTTAACTGTCTTTTCATTATCTTCCACCTTCACCTCCACCTTTCCTCCAGAGGGGGTATACTTGATAGCATTATCTATAAGATTACTTATCACCTGGTCTATATAGTTTACATCTACATTCAGTGGTGGTATCTCTTCCTCTATATCTAGTGTGAGTGTAATCCCTTCCTTCATTGCCCTGGGCTGAAATCTGGAAACTGTCCTGGTAACAAGAGCGACAAAATCGGTAAGGACAGGATTTAAAAACTCCCTATCTGATTCCAATCTTGAGAGTAGAAGTAAATCGCTTACAAGTTTAGACAGTCTATCTACCTCTTGATTTATATTCTCCAAAAAGTCTCTCCTGAGTTTAGCATCCTCTGCCCCACCTTCTAACAGGACTTCAACCATAGCCTTTATTGAGGTGAGTGGAGTTTTTAGCTCATGGGATATGTTACTTATAAAGTCTTGCCTGACTTTTTCAAGCCTCTTCTTCTCTGTAACATCGGTAAAAACTATTATAGCCCCTCTAATCTCTCCCTTCTCATTAAACATAGGAGAGACCAGGGTATCCATGATACGACTATCTAAGTAATCAAAGGTAACCTCTTTAGACAAAACATCACCAGTAGCTATACTTCTTTCTGTCATTTCATCCAGTGTATAATTCCATATAGCTTCTATTAAAGGTCGACCTTCAAGATTTTTGTCATTTTCTATATTCAATAATTTCAATCCAGTTGGATTGATTCTAAGTACCTCTTTATTCTTATTTACTACTATTACCCCCTCCTGTATGCTTTGAAATAGCCTTGTATAAAGTTTATTCTCCTCTTTAAATCTATTTATATACTCATTTATCTCCCGTATACTGTCATCCAATTCCGGTATCCCGATGGGGGAAACACTGCCAGAAGATGGTAACTCTTTTATGTTCATTAAAATTCTATCTAAAAGTAATTTAATTCTTCTAAAGAGAGTATAGTAAGATATAAGAGTGAATCCCAAAATAAATGCACCAAAAAGATACTTATAAGGGATAGAAGAAAGTACTATCAAATAAAAAGCCAGATAGAGAACCAGGGCTGGTAAGATAAAGTTTAAAGCTAATCTTTCTAAAGCTAACCTTCTCAAGTCCTTAAAATATACCCTATCCCCCTTACGGTCTGGATATGCTCCGGATTACTAGTGTCATCTTCTAACTTCTCTCTAAGCCACCTTATATGGACATCTACCGTTCTATCATCCCCATAGAAATCATCACCCCAGATATGGTTCAACAGGTATTCTCTGCTCATTACCCTCCCCTCATTTTCAGCCAAAGTCACCAGAAGATCAAATTCTTTAGGAGATAAGTCCACTGGAATCCCCCTTTTAAGCACAATTCTCCCCTTTACATCTATAAGCACATCATCAAACTCTAATTTCTCCTTGGTTTTAGCTTCTGTGGATACAGACATCTTGGCACGCCTGAGCACCGCCTTTATCCTTGCAACAAGCTCTCTCATACTGAATGGCTTGGAGACATAATCGTCAGCACCCAGTTCTAAACCCACTACCCTATCCATATCTTCTCCCCTAGCAGTAAGCATTATTATGGGAACATTGGAGGTCCGCCTTATGATTCTGCAGACCTCCAGTCCACTCAGTTTGGGAAGCATTATATCCAGGATTATAAGGTCAGGATTTTCCTTCCTTACCTTTTCTAAGGCATCCTCCCCATCATAAGAAACCACTACATCATAACCCTCTTTATAGAGGGTATACTTAATAGAATCTACTATAGGCTTCTCATCATCCACTATCAGAATTTTTTCCGCCACTATCTTCTTTCTCCTCCTTAGGAGGATTACCCTTCCTGTAATCTGTACAGTAGAATCCAGTTCCTTTAAATATTACTGTGGGTGGGAAGATAAGTCTCTTTAGAACTCCACCACATTCACTGCACCGCGATAGAGGCTCATCATTTATACCCTGCAAAACTTCCAATTCTCTACCACAACCTTCACATCTGTATACATAGAATGGCATTTTTATCACCTCCACCCATCTGAATCTCAATGATATTTTATCACTTATTAATAGTCTTATACAAGAATACCACTACCATACCCCTGTAGTTAAATATCTATGGATAGACATAGCGGCTATTCTTCCTGCTCCCATAGCTTCTATAACCGTAGCAGAACCGCTCACTATATCACCGCCAGCAAATACTCCAACCTTGGATGTCTTTCCTGTGGCAGGGTCTATAATAATCTCTCCATTTCTTCCAGTTTTCAAACCGTCAGTAGATCTAGAAATAATAGGATTTGGTCTGTTACCTATAGCAATTATAACAGTATCAGCTTTTAAAGAAAATGTAGCACCTTTTTTAGGGATAGGGGCTCTTCTACCACTGGCATCAGGCTCTCCAAGTTCCATCTCCTGGCACTCAATCCCATTTACCCAGCCATTATTACTGCTAAAGACTAAGGGAGCGGAGAGAAACATAAAGTTAATCCCTTCCTCCTCAGCCCTGATTACTTCCTCCAACCTGGCAGGTAATTCTTCTCTGGTTCTTCTGTAAAGGATGCTGACATCTGCACCAAGTCTTTTTGAAACCCTTGCTGCATCCATAGCAACATTCCCTCCACCTATCACTATGACTTTCTTCCCAATCTTTATTGGGGTGTCATACTCGGGAAAATGATGGGCTCTCATAAGATTTATTCTTGATAAAAACTCATTGGCTGAGTATACCCCAAGCAGATTCTCTCCAGGTATATTCAAAAATACAGGGGCTCCAGCACCAGAACCAATAAATATCGCATCATAATCTTTTAATAATTCATCCAAGAGTATCGTCTTCCCTATAACCACATTAGGTATAAATTCTACTCCAAGCTGAAGTACATATTCAAATTCCCTCTTTATTATATCCTTGGGGAGTCTAAAGTCAGGGATTCCATATGTCAATACCCCTCCAGGTAAATGCAACGCCTCAAATAGAGCAACATGATAGCCTGTCTTAGCCAGATCTGAACTCACTGTAAGACTAGCAGGACCTGAGCCTATTACTGCTACCCTCTTATCTCTAGAAGATTCAGTTTCTATATCAATAGCTTCCTCTGCAGAATAGTCTGCCACAAATCTCTCCAATCTACCGATAGCTATTGGCTCTCTAACCTTGGAGAGAACACATGACCTTTCACATTGATTCTCCTGAGGACAAACTCTTCCTGTAATGGCAGGGATACTGCATTTCTCTTTTATCTTTGTATAAGCATCCCTGTACCTCTTCTCCTTTATTAATGCTATAAATGCTGGTATGTCTATCCCAACTGGGCATCCTTCTACACACGTGGGTTTCGTACATTGAAGACATCTTCTGGCTTCTAATAACGCCTCCTCTTCATTATAACCCAGAGCGACCTCATTAAAATTGTAGATACGTTCTTCAGGTTCTTGTTCCCTCATAGGGACTCTAGAAGTCTTAGCCATTTCCTTCCTCCAGCAACTTAAGTGCAAGTTTCTCCTCTTCTATATATGTCTTCTGCCTCTGCATAAGCTCATCAAAGTCAACCTGATGAGCATCAAACTCTGGTCCATCGACACATACAAATTTTGTCTCTCCACCCACTGTAACCCTGCATCCACCACACATACCTGTACCATCAACCATAATTGGATTTAAGCTCACATAAGTCTTTACCCCATAACTTTTAGTCACATTAGCAACTGACCTCATCATTATGGTAGGACCAACAGCCAAAACCATATCTATATGGACAGTATCCAGGAGTTCTTTAAGAGGCAGGGTAACCAAACCTTTTATTCCACTTGACCCGTCATCTGTAGTAATGTAAAGGTTATTACTTATAGAACCCAGGACATCAGTAAAGAAGAGTAAATCCTTAGTCCTGGCTCCAACTATTGTGGTTATATTATTTCCGGTATCTTTTAATGCCCTGGCTATGGGAACCACCTCAGCAACCCCCACACCTCCTGCTACCAGAACCACATCCCCATACAATTTAGCTGGAAATGGATTGCCATTTGGTCCCATTATAGCGAAGAGCTCCTCTCCTACTTCTTTTTTACCCAGTAGCCTGGTAGTCTTTCCAACCTCCTGAAACACTATAGTGATAAGTCCAGCCTGAGGAAGAGATTCCACCACTGTAAGAGGAATCCTCTCTCCCCTCTCATAAACCATAATTATTATAAACTGTCCCGGTTTTATAGACCTGGCGATTAATGGCGCCTCCAGAACCATCTGTACAACATTAGCCGAAAGTCTCTTCTTCTCAACTATACGGTACATTTCATCTCTCCTTATTCCCAAATTAATATGATATAATATCACAAAAATCGGTAGAAGAGAAAGAGGATGCGCAAGAATAAGTCCTTTAGCTTTGATAAAATAGCCGGGCAGTATGCCAGATATAGGGAGACTCACCCGGGAGTATTACGGAGTCTACTTATTAATATAAGTAAAGATAGCAAGGTCCTGGAGATAGGGTGTGGAACTGGAAACTATATAATTATGATAAACCTTATATCAGGCTGCCAGTCTTGGGGTATAGATATCTCAAGAGAGATGCTTTCTAAAGCCCAGGATAGATCAAAGAGTGTAAACTTCAAACTGTCAGATGCCTCTAAGATGGATTTTCTGGATAATTTTTTTGATCTTGTCTTCTCTGTAAATGTAATACACCATATAAAAGACCTCCATGGATACTTTAAAGAGTCTTACAGGGTGTTGAAAGAAGGTGCCAGGATATTAACAGTTACCGATTCAGAGTGGATACTCCGTAACCGAAGACCTCTCACCCAATATTTCCCAGAGACACTGGATGTGGATTTAAAGCGGTATCATTCGATAGAAAAGATAAGAAAAGTAATGCAGGATACCGGGTTTGTTAACATCAGGGAGGAAATGACAGAGTATTACTACTATCTGGAAGATGCAGGTGCTTATAGGGAAAAGAGTTTCTCTTCTCTAAACCTTATAAGCGAAGATGCCTTTAAAAAAGGGATAAAAAGGATGGAAGAAGATTTAAAAATGGGTCCTATACCCTGTGTTTCAAGATTTACATTACTCTGGGGAGAAAAAGAATGATATATAAGGAGGAATTGCCATGAAACTAGGAGTAAGTATGTGGAGTCTGTATAAGCTTTACAGAAAAGAGGAGATGGATACACTGGGTTTTATAGAGTATGTAGGAACTCTAGGGATAGATGGAGTCGAGCTTTTAGAATTCTTCTGGAAGGATAAAGACAATGAGTTACTGAAGGCAAAAGAAGCGTTAAGTAAATACAATCTGGAAGTATCAGCGTATGCTATAAGCAATGACTTTGTCAGAGAGACAAAAGAGGAAAGGGAAGAAGAGGTTGAGAAGATCTGTATTGGAGTGGATACAGCAATCCAGCTTAACTCCAGGATAGTGAGGGTGTTCAGTGGCAACTTGAGACCACCTTATACATATGAACAGGCAAAGGAATGGATTATAGAAGGTCTCAAGGAAGGGGCAAAATATGCAGAAAAGAATAATGTTGTATTAGCCCTGGAAAATCATGGACTTCTGGCTGGTAAAAGTGAACAGGTAAGGGAGATTATAGGACTGGTCGGATCCAGCTATCTACGTTCAACCATAGATATAGGGAATTTCCTCCTGGTTGGAGAACAATCAGTGGATGCTGTAAAAAATCTGGTAGATCTGGCAGCACATGTTCACCTTAAGGATTTTAAGAAGGTCCCCCCTGATTATCAGGGTGAGGCTTATAAAGGGATAGGAGGAGTTAGACTGGTAGGAACAGTAGCAGGAGAGGGAGAGGTAAATCTCCCTGAGGTATTGAGGATTCTATATAGTTCTGGATATAAGGGTTACCTTTCTCTGGAGTTCGAAGGGCCTGAAGACCCCAAATATGGGGTGGAAAAGAGTATAGAGAACACAAAGCGAATCCTGGAAAATCTAAAATAATATATGGAGAAAAGATCAAGAGCCATCTTATATCTTGTACTAACAGCAATACTATGGAGTTTGGGTGGAGTATTAATAAAATCTGTAAAGTGGAATCCTGTAGCTATAGCTGGAGCAAGAAGTGCAATAGCATCTTTAGTTATGTTAGCTTATATTAGAAGACCCAGGTTTACCTGGTCTAGAGCTCAGATTTTAGCCGCCATATTTTATGCTGGTACTGTTATACTATTTGTAACTGCCAATAAACTTACAACAGCAGCCAATGCTATACTTCTCCAGTATGGAGCACCTGTATATGTGGCGATATTTGGATCTATTATATTAAAAGAGAAGACGACAACAGCAGACTGGATAACAATTTCACTGGTAATATTTGGAATGTTTCTCTTCTTCCTGGATGAACTTAGACCTGGAGATTTATCTGGCAATATTATTGCTATCCTGAGCGGAATAACTTTTGCTCTTTATATAGTATTTATGCGTAAACAAAAGGATGAATCCCCTATAGAATCCACCCTGTTGGGGAATATTCTAACAGTAATAATAGGGTTACCATTTATGCTCAGCTCTTCACCAGAAACAAGATCCAGCTGGATAGGGATACTCCTTTTAGGCACTATCCAGCTGGGTATCTCATATATACTCTACTCCATAGCAATAAAAGATGTAACTGCCCTGGAGGCTATATTAATACCCATTATTGAACCTGTACTCAACCCAGTATGGGTCTTTCTGGCTATGGGTGAAACTCCAGGTAGATGGGCTTTTGTGGGAGGAGCAATAATATTGGCTTCAGTTACTTTAAGGTATACAATTCCGCTTGTTAAAAATATAGGTAATTAAGGCTGTGATATAATAAAAGCAAACAAACTGTAACGGGGTTTAAAATGGGGAGGGATAAATGTCAGAGATAGCGAAGCAGATAAGCTCGAAGTTGGAGAAAATTCCATTACCATTTAAAGTTATAAGCGCAGTTTTATTTGGCTCAAGAGCTAGAGGGGCTGAGACTCCTCTTTCTGATGTGGATATATTAGTTGTTGCAGAAGGAATCAATCCGAAATTTCATAGACGTAGCTCTGAAATAGCTCAAATCAAGAGACACTTCCCGGGGATATCTCTGGATATCTTATTATTTACCACGGAAGAGGTTATATCAAACTTTAAGAATCATAATCCACTCTTTTTAGATATAGCAGCAGAGGGGATTATACTTATAGATAGAGATAACTTTATCTCTCATTTAATAGAAGAAACCAGAGAATATATAAGAGAAAGAGGGATCAAGAAATTAAACGGTGGATGGCAATTCCCGACAATTCCTGGAATCCCTACTTATCTGTCGAAAATCACCAATAAGGACTTCTCCTTTGCCATGCTAAAAGATGGAGAAAGAGATGCTTTAATAGGAGAGAGATTACTCGATTATAAATTTTATGATAAATCTGTCTACCACTCCCAGCAGTCAATAGAAAAATCTATAAAGGCTATACTCATAGCTGCTGGCATCTTTCAAAGAAATTATTTTGTAGGAAGTATACTCCGTGAAGTTGTAGAGAAGATGAAGATCAGTGATGAATTGAAAAACAAACTTCTTGAGGCAGCTAATATATCTGAAAGTATAGAAGCAGAAACAACTCTTACCAGATATCCAGCCATTATTCAGGATACTTTATGGTTACCATCTGAAGAATATGTAGAGGAAGATGCAGAAATCGCTAAAGAGAAGGCGGAGACCGTATTAGCAATTTCCAGAGAATTCCTAAAGTACTGGTTCAAAGAAGAGTAAAAGTTAATAAGATCTTAGCAGGGCTATAGCAATACCAGTTTATCCATCTAGCCCATAGCACTCTACAGGTATCTCAGCTGGTGTCACTCGGTAAAGCTACTAATTATACCCCTATTATCTCCCTACCAAATTTCTTAGCCCATTCGAGCCATTCTTCTTTAGTTTCAGGACTACTTATAATTCCATCAGTTACTGCTATCAATCTTGGTTCTTCAAATCTTGAAAGTCTATCTGAATATATAATTATATCCGGGATATGCTCAGGCTCGTAGCCAAGCTTTTTTATGATCTCTATAAGCTTCTGATAAGCAGAGTCAGGATCTTTTTCGTAGAGTATCAGTGCAATATCATCTTCTTCTCTGTACTTTTCTAAAAACCATTTCAAGGTAGAAAAGTTTAAAGAGCCAAGCAAATTCTTACCTCTGAGTCCTTCTATAGAGAGAGGAGTAATATCTAAAGGGACATAGTGTTCTTCTCTATTAAATTTGCCTCTTACAATATCTCCAATAGGATATCCTTTATCTATACTCCAACCAGAAGGAATACTCCATTTCCGCCTGAATCTTTCCCAATTTTTAATCATTGATTCTGTATAGCTTATCTTTTCACTGGTGAATGTCTTATTCCCATAGTGATGAATAAATACATCATTGGCTATCTTTATCTTAAAACCAGCCCTTATAGCCCTTATACAGAAGTCATCATCCTCAAAATTCCCACTCTCATATAAAGGATCGAATCCACCTATCTTTTCGATTACTTCTCTTTTGATAAGCATACAGAAACCAACAACTCTAAAGACATCGTCATACTCACCGGAATTCTCTAGACTCCACTGTCTGGCAAATTCTTGCATAGCATCCATATTATCACCATATGGAACATCTGTTACCAGCTGGATGCCTGATACACAGTTTGATCTTGGTCCAACTATACCGATGGATGACTCTGATTCTGCACAGGCTATAAGTCTTGTAAGCCATCCCCTGGTAACAACAGTATCATTATTCAGTACCACTATATAGTCGCCATTGGACAACTTCATCCCCACATTGTTACCCATAGCAAATCCTACATTGGTAGGATTCTTAACCAGCTTAATATCTGATAGATTTTCCAGATATTCTACAGTACCATCTGTAGAACCGTTATCTACAACTATTAATTCATATGGTTCTGGGGTATACTTTTTTATACTCTCTACACATCTCTTTGTATACTCAAGATTATTGAGGGTGAGAATAATAATGGAGGTAAGGGAGGTGTATGGCTTAAACCAGTTGACTCCCCATAAGTCCACAGGGCTCGGAAGGTCTTCCCTGTAGTAATCTCTTAACTTCTTATAGAGGTAATTGGTACTTTCCTGTACTAAAAGTGAAGTCTTCTTTGAATTTTCGCTCTTAAAACTTACCTGTCCTTCATGGTGGACAAAGACATCTGTGGCTATAATCAGTTTGTAGCCGTTTATTCCAAGTCTCCAGGAAAAATCAAGGTCATCATTACCAAGGAATAGATTTTCATCGAACAGCCCTACCTTATTTAAGATATCTCTTTTCGTCAACAGGCAGAAACCTATCAATAATTTAGTCTCAATACCTTTTCCTCTATTTTTAACTGATATTTCTCTGCTCAGAGTCTCCAAATCGTCAGTATTAATCTGTTTTGTATAGAGTTGAAATTTCTGAAGTCCAGCCACATAATCTGATAGAGGACCAACAGCTCCCACATCTTTAATCTGAAGATATCTGACCATATTCTTAATCCAACCTTCAAATACAAATACATCTGGATTCATAAAGACTACATATTCTCCACTGGATGCCTCCACTCCTCTATTTGCCCCTCGGGCATACCCCATATTCTTTTCATTTTCGATGATTTTATATGGAATATGAGTTTTAGAAAGTATATCCCTGCAAATTTTAACTGTATCATCCTTAGAATTGTTATCGACAATTATTATTTCAAATGGCATGTCAGTATTAGAAAGTATGCTATTTAAGCATTTATCTATAGTAGAGGAGGAATTGTAAGTTACAATGATAACTGAGACAGAAGTATCATAAAGTTCCTCATAGTCTCCCCGCTCTAAAGTTAATCTCTTCCCGGCAGGATGGAAGGTCTTATCCTCTTGCATATTTTCCAAACCCAGAATCTTTCGATATATCTGGTCAAGCATATTAGCTTCGTCCTGTACGGTTGGGACACAGGTATTAACAGCCCCTTCCTTAAGTCTTTCTACCAGACCCCTATCGTTCAGGACCAACAATAGCTTCTCTTTTAGCTTTTCCCAATTTCCCACCTCAAACAAAAGTCCATTATATCCATCTTTTATAATATCTGGTATCCCATAAGTATCAGATGCTATTACAGGTATCCCTGTATATAAGAATTCCCTGACAGCTATGGAATAACTCTCAAAGAGGGAAGGTAGTATACCTATGTCTATATCCGATAAGATTTCTGGCAATTCTTCTCTCCTGTATGGTCCTTTATAAATAATCTTTCCACCAGATGACTTTTCAAGATCAATTAATCTCTCTTTTAAAGAAGGCTCTGTTAGAGAACCATATATGTACAAAACAAAATCGCTATTAAGGATATCCTTTTCTTTAAAAACCTTCTCCAAAACACCAAAACCCTTGACGCTTGCTACCGTTCCTATACAGGCTAATTTCACCTTTGAACCTGTCTTTTTAGGCAAAGACTCCCTTGGTATCTTAAGATCTATCCCTATAGGAACTATATACGCTTTCTCCTTGGGGACACTTATAAACTTCGACATATACTCTTGCCAGCTCAAGGAAGGAAAGATTAAGGCATCAAATAGACCGTAGAGATAATTTATATATTTAAACCTGGCGTATAATTTGCCCAGATACATAGAGACATTTCTTATAGTAAAAAGCTCATTAGTAGAATACATATCTGTTAAGATACAACCGGCACATCTTTCTGGAGATTCAGGTCCGCCACAGAATCCATCTTTATTAAAGAGCCGTGTCCTAAAACATAACTCTTCTATAGCATGGACCTCTCTGACAATAGGAATCCCCTTTGCCTCAAATAGCTCTATTATCTTTGCAGTCATAAATACATAATCATTGATATGAATAATGTCAGGGTTAAAATCTTCCAGGACATCTTCAATTAAATTAAGATACCATCTAACATTATATCCTGAAAATGCATCTTCTAAGAAGGCTTCTCCCCAATTTAGAGGGGGTACCTTGTATATCAAGTTACCATCTATAAATTCCTTTATCACCCCTTTCACCGCATCCGGGTGGGGAATAAGAACCGCAGTCTCCTCACCTGACTTTTTCAAACCTCTCATCTGTGTATAGGTACTTACAGGAGTACCTGTATGCTCATAAGGAGGAACAGAGTGATTTACAAATAGAACCTTCAGTGGCTTATCCCCTTTATAATATGTAGCAAAGTTAGTAGCCTCTCTGAGGTCTTTAGCCCTTGCCACCACAACAATGTTCTCAATTTTCTTTCTGCTAACATCATCTTTGAAGGGAAAGTCTGTTTCTAAAACATTATCCAGATCTACAACTTCTGTAAGGGATAAATCAATCTTATCAAAATATTTATCAAAGAATCTCTTTACCTTATCAGGAGTCCAGTTTGTTCTATGATCAGAATTCAAGTCATTTCCATGGAATCTCCAATGTGGAAGGCTCATAATCAAAGTCCCTGTATCTTTCAACAATCTTATAGCTGAACTGAGAAATTCATCAGGATTCTCTGAGTGCTCTATAGTTTCCAGACTGACCACATAATCGAACCTGACATCCTTCAGTCCCAGCGATTCCATAGAAGAGGCAGTAAAGGTTACATTGTCTCTTTCCATACAAAGCATATCAGCCATATCTATTGCCTCTTTATCTATATCTGCACCCAGTACTCTGGCACCATTAATAGAACCCAGGATAATAGAGCCATAACCAAGACCACAAGAGCAGTCCAGGATATCAATATCGCCCTTAATCTCCTTCTGGATCATCTCCCTTATATGTTTATAGAATATTATAGGTTTTAAAGAGATCGAATAATTCGATAGACCAGGGAAAGTTCTTCTCTGAGGATTGACATTTTGCCCAAATATATCTATTTCTCTGGCTACTTCAGTAAAAAATACTGTATTGGGAGTCTTTATGTTATTCTGATTTCCAGTGATTACCCCCAGAGCATCTTCATATAGACGAATCAATACATTGTCATCTAAACCTTTTAACAGGGTTGGAATTTCTATCTTCTCAGGTCCAACAACATTTAAAAGTATCGGGATAAGTTTGTTTTTCTCTTTACTATAGATAAGCAGATCGAAATATAAATTATCCCTGATAATATTAACATTTACTGCAGCCACCCTCCAATCTAATGCTGGAAGAGACTTGTATATCTGATATTTATCAAAACCGTTAGAGAAAACAATCTCTGAGCTCATATACTTTCCTCCAAACTTCAGTATGTTAAGAATAATATCGGAAGTCCATACAAAATCTTAACATCAAGCTAAAGTTTTTCCAGTCGTTTCAATGTCGTTATTATTACACAAAAGGATAGGAAACCTTATAAATTTTTATCCAGGATCTGTCATCCTTCGGTTATTTTCTAAAAAGTTATTTGCAGGCAATAACTCTGGGATAGAATGAATC
>Ga0255345_1004228_pt1 | contig 15907 bp, 10 predicted proteins | sample wastewater_treat_6_FD_192415 | JGI IMG/M metagenome (GOLD analysis project Ga0255345, IMG submission 192415) | Wastewater microbial communities from Lulu Island WWTP, Vancouver, Canada - plant20 | ecosystem: Engineered > WWTP > Wastewater > Unclassified | place: Canada: Vancouver, British... | reverse complement strand
AAAGAAACGAACTTAACTGTATCGGGACAATTAGAAGGAGAATTAGGCGCGATGGCGTTAGGAAAGATCTACACTTTCGGACCTACTTTCCGTGCTGAAAATTCGAATACACCTCGTCACTTAGCAGAGTTCTGGATGATAGAACCGGAGATGGCATTTCATGATATTGTAGACAATATGGATCTTGCAGAAGACATGTTGAAATACCTTATCAACTATGCATTGACGAACTGTAAAGATGACGTTGAGTTTTTAAATAACATGTACGATAAAGAATTGCTTGCGAGATTACAATCGGTAGTTGACAAGCCGTTCAAGCGCTTAACTTATACTGAAGCAATTGATGTTTTAGTTCCGAATAAAGCGAAGTTTGAATTCGATGTAGAATGGGGGACAGATTTACAAAAAGAACATGAAAACTTCTTGGTAAGTCATTTCGGCGGACCGGTAATTTTGACTGATTACCCGAAACATATCAAAGCGTTTTACATGAAGCAAAACGACGATGGGAAAACGGTTCGTGCGATGGACGTTTTGTTCCCGTGGATCGGAGAAATAATTGGCGGATCTCAGCGTGAAGAAAACTACGATAAACTTTTACAACGTATGAATGAAATGCATATTCCGGAAAAAGATTTATGGTGGTATTTAGAGACAAGAAAATTCGGAACTTGTCCGCATGCAGGATTCGGATTAGGCTTTGAACGCTTAGTTTTATTCGTAACAGGAATGAGTAATATACGTGACGTAATTCCTTTCCCTCGTGCTCCTAAAAACGCAGAGTTTTAATTAAGGATTAATCAATAAAAAAAGCCCTAACGTAATTTACATTAGGGCTTTTTTATTGATGAGCGTTTTGGCATCTAATTGATTCAACTTTTCGAAACTTCTACGGAGTAGAAGAAAGGTCAAATGATTTAGTAAATGAATTAAACAAGATTGGTGTTTTACTCCAAGTTTCTATTGAGTTTCGATGACGAACAACAACATAATAAGATTGATTTAAAACGGCTGCAGGAAATGAAAGAGAAACATTTCCATTAGTCCCTACAATTTTTCGATCAGTATAAACAATATTATATGGAGCTGTTGGAGAAGCTAAACTTACACTAACTGTATCGCCATTGGTAGGAGCTGAAGTTGGATCGATTACGGCCGCCATACCATTCTCGGAAGGAATATAAAAACCTTGAATAAACAATTTCATATTCAAGTGAACAAACAAATAATTCCCTTCCACTTTAATATTATCGACATAAATATTATTACCATAATGTCCATGATTTCTGAAAGAGAAAACCATTTGTTGTCCTGAATACGAAGTAATGTTCACAGAATCAGTTCTCCACTGTGAGGCTGTAGGTGTAAATGAACTGGTAATTCCAGGAACTGTTGCAAGTGTTGTTCCGGGTTTCACATAAACTGTATTAAATCCGACACCACAATCTGTTGACGCTGCAACTGACATTGAATCAAGATAAGTTGAACTAGTACTATATAACTGATAAGCTACATCGAACTTTAACCAATACTGATCGAATCCTGTTAATGAATATTTAGGAGTAATAATATCATCGCGAGAGCCTCCTGCATTCACTGAATAATTTTGATAAGTCATACAAGCAGTACTTGCACCGAAACCGCTCGCAGTAGTAAATCGCGTCCAAACTTTACCATCTGCTAAAGCATCTACATTGCTCCATCCATCCGGAGGGAAAGTAGTTAATTCAAATCCTTCAGACAATGGCATTGCATTACCAACAGTTGAAATAAATGCAGTCTTTACAATAGTTGAAGTAGTAGTACCAGTTGATACAGTAAGCGATACTGTATAAATCCCTGCTGTATTATAAATAACGACAGGATTCTGTGCTGTAGAAGAGGCCGGAGTTCCCCCTTGGAAAGTCCAGGACCAAGAGGTAGGATTCCCTGTAGACAAATCGCTAAACTGTACAGATTGTCCGACGCATGGAGTATTCGAAGAAGCAAAAAAAGAAGCGTTCAATGTTCTTAAAGCAGATATTGGAGTCTCCCACATACCTCTTCCATACGTTGATACTCTTAATGAAGCGTTACTAGTTCCATCGTCATAAATTGAAATATCGTTAATAGTAGTACGTGAAGGTAAATTTGTGCTATAATTTGACCATGCAGTAGAAGCCCCTTGTTTAAAATAAACTGCATTAGCACCTGCAACAATAACCATTTCATTAGAAGGATAAAAATCATCTGTAATTATATCGACATAATTTACAGAAGGCAAATTATACGTAACGTTAGTCCATGAAAGTCCATTGTTTGCAGAGCGATAAACCTTGGTATTAAGCACAGCATATAAAACATTTGGCGTTGCTTTATTCGAAACGATAGAAGCAGCATTATTACATGCTGCAGGAAGAGCGTATTGAGTAAAGGTTGGTGCCACCGAAAAGGCGTTCGTCGACACATAAATATTTTGATCGCTAGTAATAACATAAATTCGATTACTATCGGCAGGAGAAATATGGACGGCCATAATCGGTTTATTAATAGAACCGATTTGTGTCCATGTAGGAGTAGTGGCCGACAAATTCGTTGTAATATAAACATTACTATCACCAACTACTGCGAGATTAGGATTAGCTCTATAAAAGCCAATATCTCTAAAGCTTGTTCGAGGTATACCAATTAACGATTCACTTCCTGTAACACTTCTACGTTTAGCATTTCCATAATAATAAACACGTTGACTATTCGGGAAGAAATCGAATGCACATTTAGAACCCCAGTCGCCTCCACGATTAGTAAACCATCCAGTACCCGTATTCATATAATACAACTCACCATTATCTTGCGTGCCGATACTAATCATGTCTTTACGAGTAGGACTACAGCTTCCGTGATAAATTTCGTAACCGTTGATACCATTACTTTTCGGAGCCCAAGTATTACCACCATCAGTACTTAGCCAAACACCACCATCGTTCACATTGTACAATTGCGAAGTATTATAAGGATTAACAACAACTTGATGCATATCGGTATGCACTTTAGCCCACCAGTCGGTTAGTTGCGTCCAAGTAGTGCCACCATCTATTGATTTCCAAACGGCATGTGCAACAAGGTAAACGATATTTGCGTTCGTTCTATCTACTCCAATATTGAAATTATAATCACCTTGACCAGCATCCGTTGATACGTTAGAATAGTAAGTAATATAAGGTGAAGGATTAGTTTTAACTGCCGCGAATGTAGTACCACCATCGGTTGACTTATACATCATACCACCGTTACCCACCATACCGAGGTAAACCACATTCGTATCAGCAGGAGTAACTGCTACACGACATCCGGATCCGGTAGTAACACCAGTCGGTAACACGATACCGTTAGTAATTTGAGACCAAGTATCACCAAAATCTGTAGAGCGAAAAAACGCTGAATCGGTAGTTGTTGCAAATAAGACGCGAGAAGTTGGTGTTTTCTGTTTCATATCATCAAATTCAACAGAAGCTGATTTTAATGTCCAAGAAGTACCACCGTTAATAGATTTATAAATCCCGGTATTTGTAGCTGCGACCACAATAAGATGATTATTGGGATCCATAATCATTTCAGAGACAATTTTACCTGTTAACGTAGTTTGCGTAAAAGAAGCACCACCATTAATCGATTTCCATACACCACTACCGGTAGAGTAATAATTGTGATCGCCACCACCGAGATAAATAATTTGATCATCGGTATAATCGATACAAACTGACGCGAAACGAGTACCACTTGGCAATGGATCACAACCTGGAGCTATTGTCCAATTTGCTCCTGCATTTGTACTTATAAATAGTCCACCGCGAGCACTTACTGCATACATTTTGTTTGCATTAGAAGGATGGAATTTCAATTGGCTACATCGACTGATGCCGTGAATTTGTCCGCTGACATTAGTAGGAAAGAAATTGGGTCCTACCGGCGACCAGCTAGCCGTTTGAGCCAACAACGAAGTAGATAACAAGCAACAAAAGGCGATTAAAATATTTTTCATAATTGATAATCTGAGAGGGAAATTACTTCTTAGAACCGTTTAACTCCTTCTGTTGTTTTTGCCAAATTTCTAAACGTTCTTGTTCAGAAAGGATTCGTCCATCGGATTGTACATAAGGAAAATTGCTACGCTTCCAATCTTTAAAACGTTTAAACTGATATTTGATCTCCATATACTCGTTCATTTGGGCTTGCGTCCAGGTGCTTCGAACATTCCTCATGCTATCGGCTTGCTCCTTGGTAATTTTTCCCTCTGTAATCAATTCCGACTCCTCTTCGGGTTCTATTCGGCTCTCCCAATACTTTTCAAAAGCCTCTGTTGCAACATAATAATTAACTTGTGGGTCTTTCATCATTTCAATCCAAGCAGGAACTTTAGAATAATCGACCGGAGGTTTTTCTTTTGACTCCTGCGCCGACAAAGTACCAACGCACAGCAATAATGCCGATGCAATTATAAATCGCTTAATCATAGGGGAAATTTTTCGCAATTTATGACAAAAAAAGATAAACTAACAGTGATAAATATCAAACTATTACCCTTTTGCGTTATAATAATTGTCACCTAAAATGGAGTATAAATGGTTTAAATTTGCGTTTTGGGGTACTGAAAGAAAGATTTTACAAGATATTTGCAACGTTTCGCCCATATTTTGATAAAATCTTGCAATCATTCTATAATTTCGGAAACTGATTTATGCAAAAGTTAGGACTACATCAAAAGCTGCTACAAAAGCTATCGCCACAACAAATTCAATTAATGAAATTGTTGCAAGTGCCAACGGCTTCTTTAGAGCAACGAATAAAAGAAGAATTAGAAGCTAATCCCGCTTTAGAGGAAGGGATGGACGACGACATTACAGACGACGAAGATCGCAACAACGAAGACGATATTGATCCGATTGAAGATTCGACTGAAGAGCAAGACGATTTTGGCGAAGAACGAGAAGACGAGATTATCAAGAAAGAAGACGACGTTGATATTGCCGATTATATCGAAGACGATGACGTTCCCTATTACAAATTGAATGCGAACAATTCATCGGCTGACGATGAGAAATTTGAGACACCTATTACGGTAAGTGTAGCTTTTCAAGATGTGTTGTTATCGAATTTAGGGATGTTACCATTCGACAATCATCATTACATGTTAGCGCAACATTTGATAGGCAGTTTAGATGACGACGGATATTTACGTCGCGATTTAGAAGCTATTGTTGATGATTTAGCTTTCACTCAAAATATTCAAACGAATAAAGAAGAGTTAGAAGAAACATTAAAAGTAATTCAGACATTAGATCCTCCAGGAATTGCAGCGAGAGATTTGCGAGAATGTTTGTTATTGCAATTGGATCGTCAACGACAAGAACATCATCCGCATGCAGTTGCATATCAGATATTACATGATTACTTCGAAGAATTCAGCAAGAAACACTACGAGAAAATCCAAAAATCTCTGGATTTATCTGATGATGAATTAAAAGAAGCTATTCATAACATACTCTCTCTAAATCCTAGACCAGGAGGAGGATCAGCGGAAGAGACAAGAAGTTCACAGCAAATTATTCCGGACTTTATCTTGTCGGTAGTTGATGGTGATTTAGAATTAACACTTAACTCGCGCAATGATCCGGATTTACGCGTCAGCAAATCTTTTCAAGAAATGTTGAATTCGTATGCTAAAGACAAGAACAAGGCAGGAAAGGAAGCAGTTACATTTATTCGTTCTAAGATAGATGCTGCTAAGTGGTTTATAGACGCAATTCGTCAACGACAACATACGTTGTACACTACGATGATGGCGATCATGAATTTCCAAAAAGAGTATTTTCTTTTAGGAGATGAGCGCCAGTTGAAGCCGATGATCTTGAAAGATATTGCTGACATGGTACAACTCGACATTTCAACGGTTTCGAGGGTAGCTAACAGCAAATATGTAGAAACTCCTTATGGAACTTTCTTATTAAAATATTTCTTCTCTGAAGGATTACAAACTGATTCGGGAGAAGAAGCATCGAGTAGAGAAATTAAAAAAATTCTTGAAGATGCTATTACCGGAGAAGACAAACGCAAGCCTTTACCGGACGAAAAATTGGCTGATATTCTAAACAGCAAAGGCTACAATATTGCTCGCAGAACGGTAGCAAAATATCGTGAGCAATTAAATATTCCGGTGGCGCGTCTGCGAAAAGAACTCTAACGTTAGCGAAGTACCGAAAAAAAACATGCAACGCCTTACTCAGTTAATATCAGTAGTACTGCATCCCCTTTTCATGCCGCTTTATGCAACATGGATACTTCTTAATTCGGGAAGTTATTTATCGTTTGCAGTAAGTGCTCCAATGAAGACGGTAATTTACATGATTGTATTAATTACAACTTATATTTTACCTGCAATCAGTTCTTGGTTTTTGTATCAAAAGGGAGTGATAAAATCATTGGAAATGGAGACACGTACCGAGAGAAGTTTACCATTATTCTCGGCCATAGTAAGTTATATTGCGGGATTATATTTACTGATTAAACTTCCGTTACCAAAAATTTTCGCTGTCATGTTAAGTGGAGGTTTAGTTGTGCTTGTAACGGCATTTTTAATTAACCTCCGTTGGAAAATCAGTTTACATATGCTAGGAATTGGCGGGCTAATGGGGTTACTACTTGGTTTTGCCGGCATATTTCATGCAAATGTATTGTTGCCTGTTATCATCACAGCTTTAGTAGCTGGATTATTAGCTTCGGTACGACTTTGGAGAAATGCACATAGTCCTGCTCAGATTTACATCGGATTTTTAACCGGATTTGCGGTTCAGTACGGGTATTTTTGGGGGCTGGAGCAGTTGTAGGGGGGAGTTCAAAAGTTCGAGGTTCGAAGTTACGCAAAGCGAATTGCGGGATTTGAGATTGGTTGTAAAATAATGGCGTACCCTAAAGTGCGTTATTACTGCACTACTTATGAATTCAGGGTGTGGAATAATGAGGGTTACGGTTTCCCGATGCGAATAGCGAGATTCGGGGTTTATAAATAAGGCTGATGCGATTAACACTTTATGATTTACCATTTTAGGAATAGTACTTAGAGGTAATTTAAGGTCAAAACCTTCATATACACCCCGAAAAAGTCATATTTCCTTTAAAATTCTGCTTTTTTCGCTGTAAACGACATCTGTTAAACTGTTACCTTTGCACACTCAAATCAGTTTCAGTAAATACTATGTCATTACATCTTTCAGAACAGGAAGTTATTCGCCGCAAAAGTCTACAGGAGTTATTAAACTTAGGGATCAATCCTTATCCGGCAGCATTATATCCAGTAAATACGCATTCAAACCAGATTCACGAAGGGTTTGAAACCAATCCTGAAGGATTTAAGGACGTAGTTGTAGCGGGCCGTATTATGTCTCGACGAATCATGGGTAATGCATCCTTTGCAGAGCTTCAAGATGCTGGCGGACGCATTCAATTATATTTCAAACGAGATGAAATTTGTCCGGGAGAAGATAAAACGCTTTATAACATCGTTTTCAAGAAACTGATTGATACAGGTGATATCATTGGAGCAAAAGGGTATGCATTCCGTACGCAAACTGGAGAATTATCTGTTCATGTAACCGAGTTTACTATTCTTTCGAAATCGCTACATCCATTACCAACGGTAAAAGAAAAAGACGGCGAAGTATATGATGCTTTCAGTGATCCTGAACAACGCTATCGTCAGCGTTATGTTGACTTAATTGTTAATCCACAGGTGCGCGAAACATTTGTAAAGCGCTCAAAGTTGGTAAACAGCATGCGCTCATTTTTAAATGAGAAAGGATATTTAGAAGTAGAAACTCCGATTTTACAGCCATTATACGGAGGTGCTGCCGCTCGTCCGTTTAAAACGCATCATAACACTCTCGACATGACGTTGTATTTACGTATTGCAAATGAGCTCTACTTAAAACGACTAATTGTTGGTGGATACGACGGAGTATTTGAATTTGCTAAAGACTTTCGTAACGAAGGAATGTCGCGATTCCACAATCCCGAGTTTACACAAATGGAATTATACGTTGCCTACAAGGATTATAATTGGATGATGGACACTGTGGAAGCCATGGTAGAAAAAATCGCATTAGACCTTCATGGCAAAACAGAATTGAAAGTAGGAGAACATACCATCAACTTTGCTCGTCCTTGGAAACGATTTACGATGTATGAAGCAATCGCTCATTACACAGGAGTAGATATTACTGAGATGGATGAAGCACAGATGCGTGTAGCTGCGAAAGGCCTCGGCGTTGATGTTGATGAAAGTATGGGACGAGGAAAAATAATCGATGAAATATTTGGAGAATTCTGCGAACCTAAATTAATACAACCAACATTCATCACTGACTATCCGGTAGAGATGAGTCCGTTGGCAAAAAAACACCGAAGCAAAGAAGGATTAGTAGAACGCTTTGAAGCCATCTGCAACGGAAAAGAAATCTGCAATGCCTATTCAGAGTTAAATGACCCAATTGATCAGCGTAAGCGATTTGAAGAGCAATTAGAATTAGGAAAAAGAGGAGACGAAGAGGCGATGATGCTTGATGAAGACTTTTTAAAAGCTATTGAATTTGGAATGCCTCCTACATCGGGATTAGGAATTGGTATTGATCGATTATCAATGATCATGACAAACTCTCCGAGTATCCAGGATGTTTTATTCTTCCCACAAATGCGTCCTGAATTAGCAGGAACGTCGGTTGTACAAGAAGAAATTAAACTAGAAGGAGTTCCTTCACCTTGGGACGAAGTCTTGATGAAAATGGGCGTTAGCAGTAATCAGCAGCTAAAAACGATGAATCCTAATAAACTATTTAATGATTTAGGTGGAATGCGAAAAAAATTAAAGATTGAAGCCGGATTACCAACATTAGATGATGTAAAAAGCTGGACGGCATAGAATAAAGAGACCTAATGAAGATTGGGTCTCTTTATTTTTTAATGATCATACAAAATCCTGACAAAAAGCAGTGAAACAAAAACCAAGAAATCATATTTTTGTCACTTGATAAAACTACCATGAAAAACAAATCACTATTATTCATGCTTGTTGTGAGTTTTTTAATCACAACCAACTCCTTTGCGCAAACAAACCGAGAGAAAATCATTCCGAGTTTAAAAAAACACATTAGTACGTTAGCCTCTGACGAATATGGCGGAAGAGAACCTGGAACGAAAGGAGAAGTATTAGCTTATACTTACATTACAAATCAATTTAAAGAGATTGGATTAGCTCCGAAGGGAACCGACAACTATCTTCAAGAATTTACATTTGTAAAATCGGTTTTTATGTCGCCCACTTGCAGTTTTACATTAGCAGGAAAACAACTTGAAGCTAAAAAAGATTTCTTCCTTCTACCCTATTCTTCTGAAGGATCGATTGTAGGAAATACACTTAATGTTGGATTTGGCATTGTTTCAGAAAAGCAACAATACGATTCATACAAAGGAGTACGATATCCTGCAAATTCAATATTTGTAATGGAATACGGAACACCTGACCATGCAGGTCCGCATACAAAATATCAAGATGATGCTGACATCAGAACACGAATTGACAATGCAATTAAGCATGGAGCATTAGGAGTAATTTTTATTAATACCGATGCAGAAGAAAAAGATCCTGAAATGGATTATTCAAAAAGAATTACTGCAACTTCAATTCCGGTAGTATTTGTAAAAGGAGAAGCAGGAGCTAGTTTAAAGAAAGATGGTGTAGCTATTAGTGTTAAAACCAAATTCGACAAAGAAGAAGGAAAGGGGCATAATGTAATTGGATTCATCGATAATAAATCGGCTAATACTGTTGTAATTGGTGCACACTATGATCACTTAGGAATGGGTAGCGATGGATCGCTGTACAGAGGAGAACCAGCAATTCACAATGGAGCAGATGATAACGCGAGCGGAGTTGCTGCATTAATTGAGCTTGCGAGATATTTAAAGCAAAGCAATTTAAAAGGCAACAACTACCTTATCATGGCCTATTCAGGAGAAGAAAAAGGATTGTTGGGTTCAGGATATTTTGTAAAGCATCCAACTTTAGCTTTAGAAAACATGAATTACATGATTAATATGGATATGGTTGGAAGATTAAAGTCGGAAGAACCTACACTATTAATCAATGGCGTTGGCACAAGTGATTTTTGGAAGATCGCTATGGAGCACATTACAATAGATAGTTTAAAAACAAAGACAACAGATTCGGGTGTTGGGCCATCTGATCATACCTCGTTTTATTTAAACAATGTACCTGTAGTGCATTTCTTCAGCGGAACACATAGTGATTACCATAAGCCTAGTGACGATGAGAATTTAATCAATTATATGGGTGAAGCTAGAATCATTGATTACATAGTACAAGTAATTCAAAAGTTAAATGATAAAGGCAAAGCCAATTTCATAAAAACAAAAGACGACAATAACGAAGACGCTCCACGATTCAAAGTAACACTAGGAGTGGTACCAGATTATGCATTTGAAGGATCAGGAATGCGTATTGATGGAATTACAGAAGGAAAGCCTGCATCAAAAGCAGGAATGAAAGCAGGAGATGTTGTGACACAAATTGGAGAAATTAAAGTACTTGATATGATGAGCTATATGAAAGCCCTTGGCAAATTCAACAAAGGCGAAAAAGCGACAGTTCACTTTACGCGAGGAAAAGAAGAACAAACTACGGAGGTAGAGTTTTAAAAAAGCACAATAAAAGATAATCAAGAAGCCTCGACGGAACAAAATATTTCGTCGGGGCTTTTGTAATAAAACACACAATGACAAACGAAGAAGTAGAAGCGATAATCAACGAAGTTTTTCCCGGATTAACATTATACTACCGTGATACTGATTTATCGTCAGAATTAATTTCACACTATACGAAAGGGAGTATTTTAATTGAGCCGGCCTTCACCGATTGTTCCTATTTAGGAGGGCGTCCGACTGGAAACACGCGCTATTTAATTGCCAGCTCAAAAGCTGCAGATTTAGGTAAAGTCCAACCCGATGTTTCGAAATATGGAATGATGGTATTGAATGCGGGAGCCTTTTTCAAAGTATTGGATATTTATGAAATAGATGGCTTTACTCAAATACTTTTATTGCATATCCCTTCGCATACGGTAGATTTCTTCAAAATCACCAACTCTAATTTAGAGCAAACGGTAATTGAAAAATGCAGAGCACTTTTTGAAAAAAGAATGACGGATCCTGAAGTAGAAATCCTTACAACAGACGACTGGAAATCGCGAGTAGATTTTCCGATTGGAATCAGCAAAGAAGGGAAAAACTATTTTAAAGATATGCAGTAAGCGGTAGCTATAAATTATTTCACTTGCAATGGGAATGATTTATTCGTTCCGGAATTTAATTGCAACAAATAATATCCGGCGGCATACTTTCTTAGGTCAAACGTGGCCTCTCCTTTAGATATATTACCATGATCAACTAATTTTCCAATATAATCGGAGATATAATAACTCGTAGCTGTTGGAATATTCTTCAAAAGATAAATATTGCTCCCGATTGAAATCACATTTACGGCAACATTATCTAAAGAAGAAATTCCGGTAGTTGTAACTGAAATTGTTTTTGTAATTGAATCATTCTTGCAGCTGTCGCCAACAACTAGAGAAACATTATAGTTACCGGAAGATGAATATGTGTGTTGAGGATTAGCAGAAGCAGAAACAGAACCATCTCCGAAATCCCAATGGTAGTACAAAGCATTTTGCGATTGATTTGAAAACTGTGCTGTTAATTGATTTGCATTAAATGTGAAATCCGCTTTACAATCGAACACGGTAATATTCCAATTCACCAAACTATCTAGAACAGTATGCATGGCAACATCTTGCAAGAAAGAAGCTGTTGTTGAATCTAACAAAGTTGGAATGAAAGCACCTACCGGACTTTTTCTAAAGATAGTTGCATACATGGTGCAAGCGGTAAGGTAGCTTCCCTCCAAGCTTGGATGACTATTATCGGATTGCCATAAGTTAATAGACGAATCGGTAGACCAAGAAGTATTCCAGGCCATCCCTGCAGGTGCTACTAATGAACTATTTGAATCGGCCATTGCCAAATAACTTTCGCGTAATCGCTCTTGCATACCGCTATAAGTGCAAATTGGCGGATATGCGCTACAGTTAGATGCGTCGCCATACTTTCTGCCCCATGTCATGTAAAAAACCGTTGTAGCGCAGCTATTGGCTTTGTGAACCATACTATCGAGCTGATGAGCATAAGGATAAACATCGCTTACAACTTGCGAAGGAGGAAAAGAAGGAAGTTGACTTTGCTCTTGTAGAACGACGAAATCGAATATTCCTGAGTTTATTTTTGTTAATGTAGTTGCATAGGCAGTATGATTTTGAAAAGTATATCCTCCGGGTGCCGACATATCAGTTGTTACACTGTCTCCTTTACTGAGAGCAATATCTTTTACTAATTGCGGTAAGTCGTTAACGTAAGTATAGCTATTGCCGATAAATAGAATTGATGTATTCTGTGAAAATACTTGAGAATAAAAACCAATACAAACAAAAAACAGGGATAGACTAAGTAGATTTGCTTTCATATACAGTTATCGATATTCAATATAAAAATTTGTTGCTTCATTGGGGCTAGCCGCTTTCGAATACATTTTACCGGTTTGTTCGTTGACAGAAAAATATTTGTCATTGCATCCTTTAAGCAACACAGATCCATCAGGGGAATTAACTATTTCGAACGTTTCCCAAGCGCCTCTAATATCGCGCGAAGCCGTAAGTTCGGTTTCTGAATTCACTTCAACGCAAACGAACTTCTTAGAGTATGCCATGAGAGCGATTTTATTTTTACTAATCCATATAAGGTTGAAGGTCTCCCATTCACCGGCAGCATCACGGTTCGCAAACAGATAGTTACTACTTTCGGCACAAACATACTTCCCTCCTTTTGTCTTAAGGGAGATATGCCGCTCTATAGGAAGATCTACTTCACCTTCCATTGGATATTCAAGTAATTTATGAATTTCCGTTTCGAGAATGATATTTAAAACTATATCCGGCTTTTCATTGATAATAAGATCTTCTCTCATCCTATACTTCCATTCATCATGAATAAAAACTGATTCATGAAATGATTCTTGAAAATACTTCACCATTAAATAAGTGAAAGAGTCTCGTATAAACAAACATTTTTTGAACTTGCCGGAATCATTAATCTTAACAATTTGAAAATCCCAATCCGAAATCTGTGCGGGACGCTCATAATTTCTAAGTGGGCCGTCGTAGGCTGCAGTTACAGTCTTTTTTTGAAATGAGATGAAGTTTTCTTGGTACTTCTCCTCAATATTCAACATACGCGCTAGTCCACCCGAGGCCATTTTAATTTCACTAACAAAACTATCTTTAGGAATACAATAGATTTCGGGAAAATCAGATTTCACTCGATTTATAATTCCTTCATAACCATAATATGCACCAAGGTCATTCCAATGATCATCGGTTCGTTGATACAATTCTTGTCCATCATTTTTATGTAACAAGATATTTTTTCTAACATCAATGACATTACAAAATGGTGGAGCATTTAAATTAACTACCTGATCATATCGTTTAACATCTCTCACTGAAATTATCTGGGAAGGCAGAAATTCAGGATAAACATTCATTTTATTAGGGACTATAGCAACATAATATTTTACACCTCTTTTTGCTGCCCATGCAGTTCGTTTCTCCAGCTCCTTCTTTAAACGTGATAATTCTTCACTACTAAACGCATTAAGGCCTTTATAATTGGGGGCCGATTTCATTTCATATAGCCAATGATTTTTCCCCGGAATTACTTCAGCGGGAACCGAAGATGTATGGAATGTTTCAAGTTCAAAGTATCCCAAAAATTTTATTAATGTACTTCTGAAATTAAAGTTTTCAGCATAATACGCATCGTACTCTTTAATAAAAGTATTAACATGTTTGAAATCAAATTCAGGCTCTTGTAAATCCGCCTTATTTTCATTTGTCTTTTTTTCATGGAGAAAATTAAACTTATTGCTTAAATAGGGCAATGATATTATAAGTGAAAAAATCACAATAGTTATTACCTGCAAGTATAATTCAAGTTTTTTCATCAGAATCGGAAATAAATAAATGGATTATACGTATTGGCCGCTAGGTATGCGCAAGAAAGAAATAATAGTAAAAACGAAATTACAAATTTCGAAAACTGAAAAACTGGAATATAAATTTTTGAATTTTCAAATTTACTACTACTCCATTGTTGAAGCCATCTAAAAATTCTAAACGAATAAAGACAGGCTATTATTAGTATAATGATTAACTTATTGTTCAAATATTCGGTCGCAAAATAATTCACACTACTTGATGTTGAAATAAATAACATTCTGGAGATATATTCAATTGCGCCATGCAAAGTATCTGCTCTAAAAAAAACCCAACCAATTATAACTACAAAGAACGTATATATCATTCGTATAGGTTTTCCGGTTTTTAATAGCAATTTTTCAAATCCGATTCGCTCTAGAAAAAGGAATGTTCCATGATACATGCCCCATACTATAAAAGTCCAGCTGGCACCATGCCAAAATCCTGTACAAAAGAATACTATAAGCAAATTACGTATTGTTGCAAGTTCACTTCCTCTATTACCACCTAATGGAATATACAAGAAATCACGAAACCATGTCGAAAGTGAAATATGCCATCTTCGCCAAAACTCCTTAATGGATTCCGACGAATATGGGTAGTTGAAATTTTCAGGGAAATCGAACCCGAAAATTTTTGCCAACCCAATAGCCATATCTGAATATCCAGAAAAATCGAAGTAAATCTGCATTGTATAACAGATAATTCCAAGCCAAGATAATTCATTTGAGATTTCACTTGGGGGCAAATTAAAAATCTTATCGGCAGTATACGCGAGAGTATTTGCAATGATCACCTTTTTTGACAAACCAAAAACAAATCGTTGCATTCCAAATGCAGCTTTCTCAATATTCATTACTCGATTTGTGAATTGAGTTGCTACATCGTAATAACGTACTATTGGACCTGCTATAAGCTGAGGGAAAAATGAAATATACAGGGCTAAATCGAAGAAATTCTTTTGCACGCTTACTTTCTTCCTATAAACATCAATAACATAAGACAACGCATGGAATGTAAAAAATGAAATTCCTATAGGCAATGTTACTTTAGTGTGCTCTATAGGTTTAAAATTAAAAACTGAACTTAAAACATTTAAGTTTTCTATAAAAAAGTTGAAATATTTGAAATAACCAAGCATTAACAAATTTGCTGACACTGCTAGGGCAAGGGTAATCTTAGCTCTATTGCCTTCCTTATTGCTAATTGCGATACCGAAGAAATAATTTAATACTATAGAAAATAAAAATATTGGGGCTTGAGACAAACTTCCCCAAGAATAAAACACAAGGCTTGCTATTAATAGGATAGTATTATGCAAGCTCTTTCTTCCAATACAAATTAAAAAAAGTACGATTGGCAAGAAAACAAAAATAAATATGGGGGAGCTAAACAGCATACAATGTATTTACATTATCATTTTTGTAATTGCAACAGGTGCACTTTATACAAATATACAAAATTTAGATTTATTGCTAATTTTATGCTTATGGATTAAAAACATCAAAAAAGCCCGATCAAAATAAATTGACCGGGCCTTCATTATTGTGGTTTGATTGAATTAGCTTCCACACATCAAACATCCATCAGGATTGTCGAGTGAACAAGAGATTTGATCGTTTGCATTATCAACAAAAGTTGTTGTAACGTCGTTGATAGTTGCTGACGATTCAGTTACAGGAGAGGGAACAGAAGCCGAAGTAACTGTTACT
>Ga0255345_1004217_pt1 | contig 15956 bp, 10 predicted proteins | sample wastewater_treat_6_FD_192415 | JGI IMG/M metagenome (GOLD analysis project Ga0255345, IMG submission 192415) | Wastewater microbial communities from Lulu Island WWTP, Vancouver, Canada - plant20 | ecosystem: Engineered > WWTP > Wastewater > Unclassified | place: Canada: Vancouver, British... | reverse complement strand
TCGACTATTTCGATTTTTTCCTGTTCGCTCAGCGCATCAATGACATACATGGCTTTCAGGCTGAAGAGCCCCTGTTTTTCGGAGGCTTCCCGGATATTTTCTTCTTCCCGCTCCATATCTTCGGCGGAAATGTGCTGCTGGCGCATGCGCTCTAAAATAGATGCACGCTCGGCGTCGATAAATTTTTGAATCTGTCCTTTAGGCAGGACGAAGGTACTGGCATCAACCAACTTCTGCATCACCTGTTCTTCAAGGAGATGCCCGATCTCTTCGTCGGCTGTTTCCGCCAGCCGTTTCCTCATAGTTTCGCGCATCACTTCCATAGACTCATGGCCTGCTTTTTTAGCGAACTCGTCGTTGAGCTCGGGAAGTACCCGCCGCTTGATCTCGTTGATGCTGATCTCAAACTGAGCGGTTTTTCCTGCAACTTCAGCGGCGGCATAATCATCGGCGAATACCACTTCCGCCGTTGCTGTATCACCCGCTTTTTTCCCGACCATGGCGGCTTCCATGTTTTCATCAAAGCGCTTGCTTCCGAGGATATAGGGATAGCCTTCAGCACTGCCGCCTTCAAAGGCCTCACCGTCTATAGTGCCTTTGAAATCGATTACAACCTGATCACCCTCTTCAGCAACGCCGTCTTCGAGCGGCTCAAATCGGCCGAAACGGGTACGAATATTGTTAATGCTGGATTCGAGTGCTTCCTCGGAAACCTCGTATTCGGGGCGCTCGAGCTCGATTTCTGCCAGATCAGCAAGCGCACAGGTGCCGGGCACTTCAAAAGTGATCGTATAAACGAGGTCTTCCTGATCATTCAGCTGTTCTTTGTCTTCCAGACCGGTTACTTCGGCTGTAGATACCGGGCGCAGTCCGCTCTCAAGAACAAGCCTTTTGGCGGCGGCATCGGTCAGCTGTTCGATGGCTGAACTGTGCGCATATTTGCCGAGCCTTTTCTCAAGCAGTTTGCGCGGCGCTTTACCCCGGCGAAAACCAGGCACCTGCACGCCGTCGTTCATTTCGTTATAAACATTGTCCAGAACAGCCATGACATTTTCAGCAGGAATCGTCACTTTAACTTCGCATACACAATCTTCTTTATGTGCAATGTCAAAGACAGGCGGTTTTTTCCAGTCGAAATCGTCCTGCTCCACGTCAGCGACCAGGCGTTCGTCAGTTTCGCCCGTTTCATCCGGTTCGGCTACTGCCGCGGCTGTGGATTCCTGTTCAGATGTTTCCATTGCATCAACGTCTTTTTCTGTCATGGATCGTACTCTCTTCCAAAAGGTTTACACTGGTGGGCGAGGCGGGACTTGAACCCGCACATCTTGCGATACTGGATCCTAAGTCCAGCGCGTCTGCCAATTCCGCCACTCGCCCGATGGGATCAAAATCAGGCATTTTCCTGTAATTGCCCTCTGGGCGGGCATGGTAAAAACAAACAGGCGGGGCGGACGGATTGAAACGCCCGCCCCGCCTGACAGCATACCATAGTGGTGGGCCGTACTGGATTCGAACCAGTGACCTTGTGATTAAGAGTCACCTGCTCTACCGACTGAGCTAACGGCCCCTCCGGGGGTGAAAAAAAAATGGAGCGGGAGACGGGATTTGAACCCGCGACGTCAACCTTGGCAAGGTTGCACTCTACCACTGAGTTACTCCCGCTCAACTGGTTGGCATAGTTTATCAGAAAAAAACAGGAGTTGTCAACTTTACCGACAGTTGTTTTTTGACGCTGGAGACAAAAGGGGCTTTTTTTCCGCAATAATCCCGGAAGAAGGAAAATTTACGCAGAGAAAAGGGGGGGACTGCCCTTGTCTGTTCACCTTCCAGGCACAGAAATGCACAGGCTTTTGGGGCTGGAACAGTGCTCTATGCCTGCCGACCGGCCCGCTCCTACTCCCACTCGATCGTGGCAGGCGGCTTAGGGCTTATATCGTGAAGAACCCGGCTGACTCCTGGTACTTCAGTGCAGATGCGTTCCACTGTTTTCGTGAGCAGCGGGGCAGGCAGCAGTGCGGGCTGTGCCGTCATGGCATCAACAGAATTAATCGCCCGGAGCGTGCATACTTCTTCCCAGACACGTTTTCCATCTTTAATTCCCACACTTTTCACCGGAAGCAGGCAGACGAGTGCCTGCCAGATCTGATCATACAGCCCGGCATTGCGGATTTCCTCAATAAAGATGGCATCGGCTTGGCGAAGGGTGTCCAGACGGTCTTTTGTGATGGCGCCCACGCAGCGTACACCGAGCCCGGGACCGGGAAAAGGATGCCTTCCCACCAGCATATCGGGGAGCTGGAGTACCTTGCCCAGGGCGCGCACCTCATCCTTAAAAAGATCGCGCACCGGTTCGAGAAGCGCCATCTGCATGCGCTCAGGAAGACCACCCACATTGTGATGGCTTTTGACTGCCACCGATGCGCCTGCCGCCGCCTGGTAACTTTCGATGACATCGGGATAGAGCGTGCCCTGCGCCAGAAAGTCCATATGTCCCAGTTTCTTCGCTTCTTCTTCAAAGACTTCGATAAAGAGGGCGCCGATGATTTTTCTTTTCTGTTCAGGCTCGGTAACATCCTTCAGCGCAGAGAGAAAACGATCTTCTGCCCGGACACAGATCAGTTTCGTTTTGAATGTGCCCTCAAAGACTTCACGTACAAGATCGGCTTCCCCTTTACGAAGCAGCCCGGTATCGACAAGCACACAGGTCAGCTGATCTCCGATTGCGTGATGAATCAGCGCGGCAACAACGGAGGAGTCAACGCCGCCGCTCAGTCCGCAAAGTACCTTCCGTGACCCGACGCGCTGCCTGATATCCTCCAGCATGAAAGAGGCATAGCGTTCCATGTTCCACGGAACCGATTCGCCGCAGCAGGATGCGGCAAAGGCAAAAAGTTCCGGCGTCGGCTCTTCATCTGCGGCAATGCTGAAAGAAGGCAGTCCCAGCGCCGCAATACGCGGCGGAATCTGCTCTGCTTTATCCGCGCCGAAGCATATCAATCCGGCAGGCGTAATCTGCTGCAGCAGCTGTACGTCAGCGGCGGCCGGAAGGATCAGCGTATAGACTTCTTTCTCGCGCAGACGCCTCACAAGCTGCATGCCGTCCGGCTTGCCGAAGTCCAAAACAACAATAGGTTTCAGACTGTTTTGCATAAAACAGGTCCTTCTTCCCTGAAAGTCAGGAAGGTATCTGGTAGTTGGGAGCGTCTTCGGTAATCGTTACATCATGCGGATGACTTTCCCGGATTCCGGCGGAAGTCATGCGTACAAAGCGTGCTTTGCGCTGCATGGAAGGGATGTCTTTGCAGCCGCAGTACCCCATGGCGGCACGGAGTCCGCCCATCAGCTGAAAGACATAATTGGCTAGATTTCCGCGGTAAGGAACGCGCGCTTCGATGCCTTCCGGCACAAGTTTTGACGCATCAGTTTCGAACTGCATGTAGCGCGCCTTGCTCCCGCGCTGCATGGCTTTGAGTGAACCCATACCGCGAACAAGTTTATAGGTTCTGCCTTCATAAAGAACTTTTTCGCCCGGGCTTTCCTCGGTGCCGGCGAAAAGACTGCCGATCATAATGCTGTCAGCACCGGCGGCAATTGCCTTGGCAATATCGCCGGAATACTTGATGCCGCCATCGGCGATGACAGGAATATCCGCCTCGCGGCAGACAGAAGCGACATTCAGGATTGCGGTCAATTGAGGAACGCCGACTCCGGCAATCACCCGGGTGGTACAGATGGCACCCGGCCCGATTCCCACTTTTACAGCATCGGCCCCGGCGTCAATAAGATCTTCCGCCGCTTCGGCAGTAACAATATTGCCTGCAACGAGCTGTGCTGAGGGGAAGGAGCGCTTGATCTGCCGCACCATTTCGATAATCAGTTCTGAATGACCGTGGGCGGAGTCAAGCACAAGTACATCCGCACCGGCCTGAAGTAACGCTTTTGCCCGTTCCATCTCGTCATCACCGACACCCAGTGCCGCACCCACGCGCAGTCTGCCCATGGCGTCAGCGTTGCGATTGGGAAAGTCCCTGGCTTTCATGATGTCTTTGATCGTCAGCAGCCCTACCAGACGCCCTCCATCATCGACAAGCGGCAGTTTCTCGATACGGTGCTTGTGAAGGAGTTTTTTCGCCGATTCCATGTCCGTATTCGGCGGCATGGTAATAAGTCGTTCGCGGGGCGTCATGATGGTTGAAATGGCAACGTTCATATCCTCTTCAAAGCGCAGATCCCGGTTGGTCAGAATCCCTACCAGATAACCGGTCTCGTCGGTGATGGGCACTCCGGACACATGATAGCGCGACATAAGCGCTTCGGCATCGCTGAGTTTCTGATCGGCACGCAGCGTAAAAGGATCGGTAATAATCCCGGCTTGAGAGCGCTTGACGCGATCCACTTCTTCCGCCTGTTCTTCAGCGGAAAGGTTTTTGTGGATAATGCCCATCCCCCCTTCCTGGGCGATGGAAATGGCAAGCTTGGATTCGGTGACCGTATCCATGGCGGCACTGAGCAGCGGAATATTCAGCCCCAGTGTACGGGTCAGCCGTGATTGGATCTGCACATCACGGGGGGTGTAAGCAGATCGTGCAGGCACAAGAAGCACATCATCAAAAGAAAGTCCGTCCTGAATATTGTTTTGAGAAGTCATACCGCCTCGATAAATGTTCCAGTTCTGTAGTCGCAAAGATCTGTGAGGGATTAAGTATAAACCAGTTTGGCACAAGAGGTAAAACAGGCAGCGCAAAGCGGCGTCTGCCGCATCTGTGCTCAGGGGAAAAGATATTCCACCAGTTGTTCCGCCTCTTTGAAATCAGGCACCAGCATATCTGCACCGGCTTTCAGAAGGCGATCCCGCTTGGACTCGTCCCAGCCCTCCCCATTGACTTCATCGGATGCGATGCCCAGCGCAATGCCGCCGGCATCCCGAACGTTACGCAGTTCTACGGGACCGTCACCGATGGCAAGAACCTGCGGGCCTTCCAGATGATGCTGACTGATAATTTCCCGGATGATCTTTTCTTTTGAATATTCTTCCACGCTGGGAAGAGCTCCCCAGATTTCATTAAAGTAATCGGCTACGCCCAGACAGGATGCTTCATTGCGCACATCGTCCCGGTCGGTTCCGCTGAAAACATACATGGTCACATCCAGTCGGGAGAGCAGCTCGAGGAAACGCAGCGACCCTTTGACGGTAAAGGATTCCCGGGTACGCGCTCCGCTTTTGATGGCGGCTATCCGCTCTCGCACCGGAACCATGAGTCTGTCGTTGTACACCTCTTTATAGGCTTCAGGGCTCTTGATTTCGGCTTCGGGCACAAGCCCGTGAGCACGCACCATTTCCTGAAGGCGCTGCATCTGAAAAATCGTCTGAATACCCGTTGTCTCGTCAATCATGACATTGACTTCTTCGCGGATCTGGTCGGTAGGCTCTGTACTGCCGCAGATCATTTCCACGCAGACAGGCGCCATAATCCCCTGCCAGCCTTCTCTGAGCAGGCTGATTGTTCCATCAAAGTCAAAAAGGATATGCTTGATTTTACCGCGCTCAACCTGTCGGATAATCTCAATTTCAGTTCCCGGCAGATACTCTCTTGTCATGTTTTTTCCCTTGTATTTCAATCTTTGTTACATGGATGGTTAGAAAAACCCGCCCCACCGGAGCACAAAAAGGGTGTGCGGGCGTTAACACTGAATCCTGAAAAACAGGCAGGACAGCCGGAAACCGCCTCAGCGGAAGCCGCCTTCGTCGTCATCTTCGTCGTCGTCATCTTCGTCGTCAAACATATCGAGATCGAAGTCCTCGATGAAGAAAATATTGTTCTCTTCTTCAACCTTCTGATTCAGATCCAACTGACCGAAAAAGAAATCGGCGCGAAGCCCAGCCTGTTTCATCACGTCTTCTGCAACGTAGACCGGACAGCCGACACGAACAGCGATCGCAATGCCGTCGCTGGGTCGCGCATCAATGCGCAATTCCTGAATCACGTCGTCCTGGTCATTGCGCTGCTCAACGCTGAGATAAGCATAAAAGGTTGAATTTTGGATTTTATAAATGGTCACGGATCGGAGCGTGGCATGCAGACCACTTAATAGATTCTCAATCAGGTCATGGGTCATGGGCCGTGGCAGTTTTTTCCCTTCCAACGCCATTTGGATGGAAGCCGCTTCGGCAACGCCGATGGAAATCAGAAGCACATCATCGCTGCTCGTAAGAATGACGCTTGGCACGCCCGATTCTTCGGATTGGATAAGACCTCTGATGGTAACGGTCAGCATTTTCACAAGATCCCTGAGCTTTCGAAAGAACAAGTATATTCTACCTGAAGGGACATGCCACTTCGAAATTATCTTTTCGAGCCGAACTGATTTGCTTTTGAAACACCCTTTTTCAAAGTGAAAAGAAGCGGCATGTCGCATGAAGCATGCACTTCAGCCCAGTTGGTACATACCTTCCTCGCCGTTCTGCCTGGGCAGCTCCTTTGGCAAAACAGTACACTTGTCCTGGCGTCATTTCTGAAGCATTCCATATATCAGTGTGTTATAATAGGGCAAACAGTGAAACAACACCGTCGCACTGGGCTGAGCGGAACTTTAACCGAAAGGGGTATTTCATGAGAACTGCAGTCACTTCGATTTTTCTCTTCGTCCTGTTTGTCTGCCCGGCAGGCGTGTGGGCAGAGGACTACAAGCCGGGCATAGAAATCATCCATCAGTACAGGAATACTGATGGCTCCTACGACACCTATAACTTATCAAGGGGCGAGCATACCTTTGGATTCAGAAATCCTGACGGCTCGCAGGATACCTACAATACAACCACCGGCGAGCATACCTTTGGATTCAGAAATTCTGATGGCTCACAGGATACCTACAATACAAAAACCGGCGAGCATACCTTTGGATTCAGAAATTCTGACGGCTCACAGGATACCTACAATACAAAAACCGGCGAGCATACCTTTGGATTCAGAAATTCTGATGGCTCACAGGATACCTACAATACAAAAACCGGCACGTGGGTCTATGGTGAACGCCACCCCACCATTGATGCGCACGATAAAAAGAGATCTTCTTCCACTGCCTCGTCCTCCACGCTTTGGCATTCCAACAGCAGCACCAGCTCAGACAACTCCAGCAACTCCAGCAGCTCAAACTCGTCCGGCTCGTCCCTGTATTCTTCCCCTTCCACTTATTCAAGCAGTTTCGGCTCTTCAGAAACCACAAGCACTTCCAAAAAGAACTCCGCCTCCGGCTCATCCCTGTATTCTTCCCCTTCCACTTATTCAAGCGGCTTCGGCTCTTCTGGAAGTACTAGCACTTCCAAAAAGAACTCCGCCTCCGGCTCGTCCCTGTATTCTTCCCCTTCCACTTATTCAAGCAGTTTCGGCTCTTCCACGCCTCCTGCCTCAACCTCCTCTACCTTCGGCAGTTCCGACTGGAATAGCTGGGGATCCGATGACTAAGGAAGATTAATTACGCCTTTGGCATGCTGCGCTGTCCATTAAGCAAGTATCCTGCGCAAAGGGAAAAGGCAAGTCTGAAGGAAAGCCGGGCATTTCTTTTTTAAAAAGATATCAGTTCTTCACAGCAGAACATAGATACCGAAAGGCATCATTCAGGACATCGGAACTTTCGGGCAGCGTGCCAAGACGGGTATTGTTCCAGGAAAAAACAATGTCGAGGCTCGGGATCACCGCCATACCGCGCATCCCGTTTTTGTGCCCCAGCGCAGCAAAGGTATCGTCGGGCGCATCACACCAGTAGCGCCTGCCTTCCCGATCCACACCGTTCACCCACCACATCCAGCTGTAGCTGCCCCCATGGTCGCACTGGTCGTCAGGGATACGCTGTGACCCATGACTGCGCGCACCTTCACAGAGCGCTGCTTCCTGCGCCCGGGTGCGGGGCAATGCAGCAGGCAGGGGCTGTGTGGTCAATTTCCGGATATGCTCCCCGGCAAGAATGCGTCCGCTGTGCCAGTGTCCTCTCTGAAGAAAAAGATAACCGAAACGGCAGAAATCGCGGGGCGACACGGCGAGCCTGCCCGGTCTGTCCTGAGGACCGAAGGCATAGAAGGTAGGAGAATCCTCACATTGAAGTTTTTCGGTCAGACGTGGCAAAAGAATGTGTCCGTCGTAACCATCGGGCGGCACTTTGTAAATTTGCTGGAAAAGAATCTCAACAAAAAGCGCCGTCTGCCAGTCGTTGTAATCGAAAGCGGTACCCGGTGTTTCCCTCACTCCGTAGCAGGAGGTTTGTGTGGCAAAATGTCGCATCAGAATGCCCCGGTCTTTATAGCCCAGTTCGGCGTTGATCTCCGCCAGACAGGGCTTGTAGTGATGAGCAGGCATATCAAGGCCCTCTAAAAGCCCTTCCTCCAGAGCCAGAAAAAGGAAAAAACTGATCCAGGGCTTACATGCCGATGCTACATCACCCCGCCGGGTCGGATCGCCCCACCGGTATACCATGCGCCCGTGGCGGATCACACAACCGTCCCCCTCCATATAAGCGGCGAGCTTGTCCAGCGCATCGCGCTCCAGGCCCATTGCCTCCGGAGATGCTTCTTCCCAGTGTTCGCGCGGATAGGGCGTGCTCTGCGCTGACAGTGGACCTAGAGACGGAAGACATAAAAGAGCAGAAGCAAAGAAGAAAAGCAGAAGTCGAGGCAAGGGCATCATAGCCATGTTCTCCCTAGGACAAAAATACGCACAAAGAAGAGTGTAGCATGAAAGCCGGAAGGAGAAGAACCGGCGAAATCTTTTTGAGCGCATGGACTTACACCTTCTCGGGAAAGGTCAGCCGCCGGAAATGGTGTCTGCCGGGTGAGAAAGCGGATTTTCTGGGGGGATGGAGGAAAAGAGCGTGCCGTTATATCTGTTGTGCATTTTCCGGCGCTCTCCAGACTTCAATAAGGCGCAGCAGCAGCAAAAAGAAACCCCGGCCGTGACAACGTCATGACCGGGGCAGGATTGATCGTGTGGAAAACCACTTATGCGTTCGGTGTATAGCAGGTAATGATTTTCATGTAATTGGCGCGTTCAAAGGCTGCCGGGTTCGGGCAGTTGCGCTGGCTGAGACTGCCCTGCATCTGAGCGATGGATTCATACTCATGGGCTTCCATCCACTGTGTCATCTCGGCAAGCACCGTATTGATGTGGTCAATTCCCTTACGGAGAATGGCGGAGGTCATCATTGCGACTTTCGCTCCTGCCATCATTGCTTTGAGCGCATCTGTTCCGGTGTGCACGCCGCCTGTGATCGCCATATCCGCCTGAATGCGGCTGTACAGAATAGCTACCCAACGCAATGCCAGGCGCAATTCCCAGGAAGAGCTGAGGGTGAGGTCGGGCTTAACCTCAAGGTTATCCAGATCAAGGTCAGGCTGATAAAAGCGATTGAACATAACCAGTCCGTCGGCACCTGCCTGATCCAGTTTCTGCACCATATTGGCGGTGGAGCTGAAATAGGGCCCGATCTTGACGGCAACAGGAATGGTGATCGCTTTTTTGACTTCCCGCATGAGATCCAGATACAGATTTTCAACGTGCGGGCCATCCTGTTCGGGGTTGGTAGGAATATAGTACACATTCAGTTCGAGGGCATCAGCGCCTGCCTGCTCGATCTTGGTGGCTATATCCTGCCAGCCGCCGACGCTCACGCCGTTGAGGCTGCCGATCACAGGAATGTTCACCATTTCTTTTGCCTTCCGGATATGCTCCAGATAGGAATCAGGACCCATCTTATAATCCTGCTCCTCAGGGAAGAAAGTGAGCGCTTCGGAAAAGCTCATTGTTCCCTGCTGCAGGTTTTCGTTGAGATCTTCGCTCATGAAGGTAATCTGCTCTTCAAAGAGGGAATGCATGACGATGGCGGCTGCTCCGGCATCCTCCATCTTTTTCATGTTGTCCAAATTTTCCGTAAGGGGAGACGGGGACACAACGATGGGATTTTTCAGTTCCATGCCCAGGTAATTTGTACGCAGATCCATGTATCTTTTCCTCCTCCGTGTCACGCCCGGGGCGTGCCGGATTTGCAGGTTTGGGTTTTTATACTCAACTGTACCGACAAAAGCACCGGCAGCTTATTCAACCGCGGTCTCGTTTTCGGAACCAAACTCCATCTTCGCAAGATAGCTGTAGAGGCGCCATCTGGCAGCCACGTCCTCTTTTGCCCCTTCCAGAAGGGAAGCCGCAAGTTCGGGCTGGCTGAGCGTCAGCATCTTATAGCGTGTTTCATTATAAATGTATTTGTCAAGATCCAGCGCCGGCTCTTTGCAGTCGAGCTGGAAGGGATTCTTGCCTTCCGCTTTCAGTGCAGGATTGAAGCGGTACAAGGGCCAGTGACCGGACTGGACAGCATTTTTCTGTTGTTCGAGACCCATCACCAGATTGTAGCCGTGAGCAATACAGTGACTGTAGGCGATGACTATGGAAGGTCCTTCATAGGCTTCAGCTTCGAGAATGGCACGGATTGTATGGGAATCATTGGCACCCATGGCAATCTGCGCAACATAAACGTTGCCGTAAGTCATGGCAATAAGTCCCAGATCTTTTTTGGAGCCGGGCTTTCCGCCTGCCGCAAACTTGGCGACGGCACCGCGCGGCGTGGCTTTGGAGCATTGCCCGCCCGTATTCGAATACACTTCCGTATCCATCACAAGCAGGTTGATGTCTTTGCCGGAAGCAATAACATGATCCAGACCGCCATAGCCGATGTCATACGCCCAGCCGTCACCGCCCATGGACCACACCGTCTTCCGCACCAGGAAATCCGCCACATGGGCAAGCACTTTGGCTTCATCAGTGCCGATGGCCGCCAGTTTTTCCTTCAGTGCTGCAACCCGTTCGCGCTGCGCCTGAATGCCTGCTTCGGTTTTCTGTTCAGCGCCGAGAAGTTCAGCAGCCAGGGTTCCGCCGATCTGGCTTTCCAGCCGTTTGACCAGTTCTTCAGCAAATTCTTTCTGTTTGTCAATGGTCACACGCATCCCGAGCCCGAACTCCGCTGCATCTTCAAAGAGGGAGTTGTTCCACGCCGGGCCGCGTCCGTCCGCATTAAAAGCCCAGGGCGTGGTCGGCAGATTACCGCCGTAAATGGAAGAGCAGCCCGTGGCATTGGCGACATACAGGCGATCGCCGAAGAGCTGGGAAATCAGCTTCACATAGGGTGTTTCGCCGCAGCCTGCACAGGCACCGCTGAATTCAAAAAGCGGCCGCAGCAGCTGAACATCTTTTACGAGATTCATCTTGACGGCACCACGATCCACTTCGGGCAGTGACAGGAAGTAATTCCAGCGTTCTCTCTCCCGGTCACGGATGGGCGCCTGTTCCACCATATTGATCGCCCGCAGCTTGGGCTGCTGTTTATTTTTCACTGGACACGCCTGGACACAGAGCGCACAGCCTGTGCAGTCTTCCGGGGCAATCTGCATGATATAGCGGTTATCGGCGAATTCTTTCCATTTGGCGCGCGCCGACTTAAAGCCTTCAGGCGCATCCGCCAGGGTTTCTTCTTCCACAATTTTGGCGCGAATTACGCCGTGGGGACACACGAGAGCGCACTTACCGCACTGGATACAGATCTCTTCGTCCCACTCGGGAATTTCAAGGGCAATGTTCCGCTTTTCCCACTGGGTCGTCCCTGTGGGGAAGGTACCATCTACGGGCATTTTGCTTACCGGAAGGGTCTCGCCGCTTTCCGCCAGAATGGCAGCGGTGAATTCATGCAAAAATTCCGGAGCATGGGCGGGCACTGCGGGGCGGATATCGAAGGTGCTGGTTACGGTGCCGGGCACTTTCACTTCATGCAGATGTTCCACTGCCATATCCACAGCGGCCCAGTTCTTCTGAACAATGGTGTCGCCCCGCTTGCCATAGGTGTTTTTAATGGAGGTTTTAATCGCTTCAATGGCAGCCGCCTGCGGCATCACACCACTGATATAGAAGAAGCAGGTCTGCATGACGGTATTGATACGTCCGCCCATACCGGCCGCTTTTGCCACTTCGAAGCCGTTAATAATGAAGAATTTAAGTTTCTTCTCAATAATCTGCCGCTGGGCTGTTTTCGGCAGATGATCCCAGACCTCATCCGGTCCGTAGATGCTGTTCAGCAGGAATACAGCGCCTTCATCGGCGCAGCGCAGCACATCAAATTTCTCCATGAAAGAAAACTGATGGCAGGCGACAAAGTTCGCACGGGTAATCAGATAGGTGCTCCGGATGGGCTTGGGCCCGAAACGCAGGTGAGATGTGGTCATGGACCCGGACTTGCGCGAGTCATACACAAAATAGCCCTGCGCATAGAAACCTGCGTCTTCACCAAGAATTTTGATGGAGTTTTTATTGGCGCCCACAGTGCCGTCCGCACCCAGACCGTAGAAGAGCGCACGGGTGGTTTCCGGCGACTCCGTGGAGAAGGAGGGATCATAGGAAATACTGGTATGGGAAACATCGTCGTTAATACCGACAGTAAAGCGCCGTTTCGGCTCCTCTTTGCGCATCTCGTCAAAAATACTCTTGATCATGGCAGGAGTAAATTCGCGGGAGGAAAGACCATAACGACCGCCGATAATGCGGGGCAGCACTGCGAAGGGAGAGTTGCCGTTGATCGTAGCTTCCGTAACAGCAGTGGCAACATCCATGAACAGAGGTTCGCCTGCGGCTCCGGGCTCTTTGGTCCTGTCAAGAACGCCGATCACTTTCGTTGTTTTCGGGAAGGCAGCAAGAAGGGCGGCTGCGGAGAACGGACGATAGAGACGCACAATAACGGCACCGATTTTCTCGCCTTTCTGCACGAGATAATCAATGGTTTCCGCTGCCGCTTCCGCTCCGGAACCCATAAGCACAATCACCCGCTCCGCATCTGGAGCGCCGATATAATCAAAAAGGTGATACTGACGGCCGACTACGGCAGCAAATTTATCCATGGTCTGCTGCACAATGGCGGGGCAGGCTTCATAAAAAGGATTGCAGGCCTCGCGGGCGGTAAAGAACACGTCGGGGTTCTGGGCAGTACCGCGGAGCACGGGACGATCCGGCGACATTGCGCGCATGCGGTGGGCAAAGACCAGTTGGTCATCAATCATGGCACGCATGTCGGCAGGCTGCAGCACTTCAATTTTGTTTTCTTCGTGGGATGTACGGAAACCGTCGAAGTAGTGCATGAAGGGTATCCGGGCTGCCAGGGTGGCTGCATGGGCAATCAGCGCCATGTCCTGGGCTTCCTGGACGGAACCGGAGGCAAGCATACCGAATCCGGTACTGCGGGCGGACATGACGTCACTGTGATCGCCGAAAATGGACAGCGCATGGGTCGCCAGGGCACGGGCACTTATATGAAATACGGCGGGGGTCAGCTCGCCTGCGATTTTAAACATGCTCGGAATCATGAGCAGCAGACCCTGCGATGCCGTGAAAGTAGTTGTCAGGGATCCTGTCTGCAGTGCGCCATGAACGGCTGCGGCAGCGCCGCCCTCGCTCTGCATTTCAACTACAGTAGGCACCGTTCCCCAAATATTGGGCCTGCCTTCAGACATCCACTGATCCGCCCATTCTCCCATGTTCGAAGAAGGGGTAATCGGGTAAATGGCTGCCACTTCGCTTACCTGGTAAGCTACATTTGCAACCGCTTCATTACCGTCCATGGTACGCATCGGTCTGGTCATGTTTTTAACTCCAATCTGTAGGTCGTAGCACTGCATTGATCAGGTATCAAGAGGTTTGCCCGCTTTTTTCTGCAAAAGAGAAATTATTTTCCCCTGATCAGCAGAAAAGCCCCCATATCGATCTGCTTTTTTGCAAAGCAGATCAGGGGCACCTGTCAGGTTGCGGGAATACGCATATTATGCTGTTTATTCTCCGTATAAGCAAGGACAGGTCTAATCATTCGTTAAGCATAGTAAACAAGAAAAGAGTTAATTTTAGAGACGTGGCGCATCGGAGAAAAAACTAAAAGGAGGCGAGGGAGTCGCCACTGGAGATTTCGTTTTCCTCCCCTTCTGCCTGAAGGCCGACCTCCGTGACGTCGTCATTTTCAGGTGCTTCCATGTCTTCTCTGGCGATATTCGACGGCTCCCGGCCCGTCACTTTGCCATACAAGGTATCCCCCAGCCCGTACAGGACATAGAGGCATGCCAGCGGAAACAGCACAAGAGACACGCTTTTGACCATGGCGTAATGAATGATCCCAATAAAAAACGCTGTTATAGCAAGCGCCTGAAATGCATGACGCGGTTTGAAAAGAAATGTCTTCAGCCTGTTTTTGGGATACCGCACGGAGCTGACCATCAGGAAAGCGAGAAAAACGGAAGTCGGTCCCAGAGCGACATAGGCAAGTGATCCCAGCGCATGAGCATTGAGGCTTTTCTCAAAATATAAAAGGAAGAGTACAAAAGCCGCAAGGGTACCTCCAGCTGCCGGAGACGGCAGCCCGATAAAGAAATCCGAACGCCCGGCATGCCAGGTATTGAAGCGTGCCAGCCTCAATGCCGCACAGATAACAAAAATGATAGCCATGTACGATCCTGTCATACCGACAATAGATTCCGTTCGGGGCGACAGGGGGAGATGTGCATCGGGCGGCAGATACGCCATGAACACGAGCACAGCAGGGGCGACACCAAAGGAAACCATATCGCAGAGACTGTCCAGTTCCTTGCCGAAGTCGGACACACTGTGCGTGAGCCGTGCAACAAATCCGTCAAAGGTATCGAAGAGAATTGCCAGCAGGATACATGTTGCCGCCCACTGAAATTCCTGACCGATGCTTGCCAGTATGCTGGTCGTGCCCATGTACAGATTCATGGTAGTCAGAATGCTTGCCACCACATTAATGCGGAGAAAGCGGCGGGGAGTGCGATTTTTCTGAAAAAGTGAAGGAGTCATTGGAATTTCGCCAACGGCGTCTCGCCGGATTTGATTTTTTGCTGGAGAGAAACCAGCACTTCTGTTTCGGGCGGAAGATACACTTCCACACGGGAGCCGAACTTAATCATGCCGAATTTTTCGCCGCGTGTCAATGATTTGCCCGGCTGCGCACGGCAGACAATGCGACGTGCAATGGCTCCGGAAATCTGCCGCACCGTCACGGAACCATGCGGTGTGTCAAGCCACAGAGCATTGGATTCGTTGATCTTGCTCGCTTCTTTTTTCATGGCATTTATATAAGCGCCGGGTGCATAACGGACATCCCGCACTGTACAGTCGAAAGGTGCCCGGTTAACATGCACATTAAAGACAGACATAAAAATGGACACACGCCGGCACGGCCCGTCGTAGTGCGGTGATTCTTCCAGATCCTCTATGGCGACCACAGTACCATCGGCAGGAGAAATGAGCGTGGAAGAATCCGCATCACTTTGCCTCGGGAGATCGCGAAAGAAGAAAAGAACAAAAAAAGCGGCAAACCAGAAAGGAAGCGCCGCCCACTGCCAGTGCAGCCGCCACAGGACAACCGTTGCGGCAAGTGCGAGGATAAAAAGCGGAAGATAGTAACGCAGACCTTCCTGCCATCCGCTGAAGGGAGCATCCATGACAATAATTTCCTTTCACGGCACAGCACAGCCGCCAGTAAATCAGAATTCCGTCTAGCCTTTCAGCAGCCCCTGATCTTTCAGGCTTACAAAAGAGCCGTCACCGATGATGATATGATCAAGAAAGCGTATGCCCAGCAATTCCGCGCCTTTGCAGAGCTTTTGGGAAATCTGTATATCCGCCTGGCTGGGCTGTGCATTGCCGCTCGGATGGTTATGCACAATAATCATTGCGGAAGCACGGTTCCGCACCAGTGTGCAGAAAATATCACGGGGATGCGCACTTGTTCCGTCCAGACCGCCCATACTGATGTCATGGCGGGCAAGCACTTCGTTCTTGGTGGACATTTCCAGACAAATCAGCCGTTCCGTCTCGTAGGTCCGGAATTCCGGCATGAGCATATCGGCTACATCCTTCGCACTTTGAATA
>Ga0255345_1004206_pt1 | contig 15990 bp, 12 predicted proteins | sample wastewater_treat_6_FD_192415 | JGI IMG/M metagenome (GOLD analysis project Ga0255345, IMG submission 192415) | Wastewater microbial communities from Lulu Island WWTP, Vancouver, Canada - plant20 | ecosystem: Engineered > WWTP > Wastewater > Unclassified | place: Canada: Vancouver, British... | reverse complement strand
CTCCGTTCGACTTAGATGCAAATGCGTTTTCTAAGTTGTCGAACGATATTTTGGGCGATGCTTCCATACGTTGCCAAAGATATACAGATCCTTAAAAAGTGCGATGCGAACTGTGTAAAATCATAGTCTGTTACTTAAGGTTGACGTAACTCATTGTTTTACTGTGATTTTCGTTAGTAAAAAGTGCTATACTTCCCGAAACATTGTTGTAATTTTGTACTCCAATTAAATATTATGTTTCTAAAACCTGATGCATGGGGATTTCCTGCCAATACTCGCCCTTGGGTGATAGCAGGCCCTTGTGGTGCTGAGAGTGAAGAGCAGGTGCTCGAAACGGCCCTCGGATTGAAAGCGCAAGGCGTTCATGCGTTGCGCGCCGGAATATGGAAACCACGCACTCGCCCCGGTTCTTTTGAGGGAATGGGTGAGCAAGCTTTGACTTGGGTGAAGCGTGCTTCAATTGCTACGGGATTGCCCGCTACTGTTGAGGTAGCTAGCCCTAAACATGTGGAACAAGCTTTAAAAGCCGGAATCGAATTTTTATGGCTCGGCGCTCGTACTACAGTGAACCCTTTCTTGGTTCAAGAGATTGCTGATAGCTTGAAGGGTGTTGATGTCCCGGTGATGATTAAAAATCCCGTGAACCCTGATCTCGAATTATGGATCGGTGCTATCGAGCGTTTTCAACGTACCGGTAATAATAAAATCGCTGCTATACATAGAGGATTTTCTAGCTACGAAAATCAAACGTATCGCAATAAACCGAATTGGGAGCTTCCTATTGAGCTTCGCCGACGATTACCAGGAATTACTTTGTTCTGCGACCCTAGTCATATTTGCGGTAATACTTTTATGTTAGAGTATGTAGCGCAGTTTGCACTCGATCTTCAGTACGACGGACTAATGATTGAGTCGCATCGTAATCCGAAGGAGGCATTGAGTGATGCCGCTCAGCAATTAACGCCTTCCGAATTGGGTACTTTGTTGTCGCAGCTGCAAGTGCGTAAACCTACCATCGAAGATCCTTTTGAGTTAAGTCGTTTGGAAGATCTACGCGATCAAATTGATGAAATTGATAGTGAATTGTTGAACCTGATGGCGCAACGTATGAATGTCGCGCGTACCATCGGAAAATATAAGTTCATGAATAATCTTACTATTCTTCAACCTGAACGTTGGGAGGAAATTGTTGCTTCTCGTGTTAAGTCTGGTATCGATAAAGAATTAACAAAAGAATTTATTCTTAAATTGTACAGTCTCATTCACGAGGAGTCGATGTTTCATCAAACTAGTCAGATGATTCAGGAGAGGAAAGATAAAACTTCGAAGGATTCTTCTACTTCTAAATGATAACGCATCGCTTACATGGTTCAGAGATTTTTATTGGCGAGAAAGCACTCGACTTAATCCCCAATTGGCTCAGTGCGCATGTTAAGTCGAAGCGTGTTTTTGTGTTGGTGGATGATCAAACTGAGCTCGCTTGCTTGCCTTTGTTTATTTCGGCTATGCATAACCGTTATGAGGTGGTGAAGATTTCTATTCCTGCCGGTGAACGTAATAAAACCTTGGAGCTTTGCGCGTATGTGTGGAATCGCTTGCTCGATCATCAGGCAGTGAAGTCGGATATATTGATTGCGCTGGGCGGGGGTATGATTACTGACCTCGGCGGATTGTCTGCTTCGTTGTATAAACGGGGTATGAAGTTCGTTCATGTGCCTACTAGTTTAATGGGAATGACGGATGCTGCCATCGGTGGTAAGACGGCTGTCGATTTTAATAATATTAAAAATGCTATCGGATTATTTTCTAATCCTAAAGCTATTTTTGTTGATCCTGTCTTTCTTACTTCTCTCCCTAAACGTGAAATTGCTAACGGCTGGGCCGAGGTGGTTAAGCATGCTCTTATTGCCGACAATACAATTTGGGACGAGCTTCCTGCCGATGCAACTGCTGTTCCCGATTTCGATTTGTTGCTTCGTTCAATTGCAGTGAAGGTGTTAGTGGTGCAAGAGGATTTTGAGGAGAAGGGGAGAAGGAAAATATTGAATTTCGGACATACTGTCGGACATGCTATCGAGACTATTCATCTGGAAAGTAGAAATGTTTTATTGCATGGTGAAGCCGTTGTTTGGGGTATGTTAATCGAGACAGAAATCGCATGGCAATTGAAATTAATTCTTGAGTCGGAAGCTCGACAAATTCAAGAGAAATTGTTGTCGTTTTTTAATCCCGAGCCACTAAAGAGTTTAAATCCTAATCAACTTCTTCATTTCTTATTGCAGGATAAAAAGAATGAACGCGATACAATCTTGTTTTCGTTGATTAATGATATTGGTGGTTGTACTTGGAATTGTGAGGTACAACAGGATGTTATTTTGTCGGCAGTTCAGAAATTTATTCCGGTGCAATGAAGTCGATTTTAGTTCCCGCAATTAATGCTGGCGTTAAGGCGGATATCATTTTGCCTTCTTCGAAAAGTGTAAGCAATCGTGTGCTTATTATTCGTGCATTGTGTGATGATGATTTCGAAATTCATCATCTTTCTGATGCTGATGATACTTCAGTATTACAGCAGATTATTGATGATGCTTCAGATGATATATTTTGTGGTGCCGGCGGAACAACGCTTCGTTTTTTCTTGGCCCTCTGTGCTGCAAAAAATAGATCTGTTAAAATATCTGGCACCGATCGTCTCAATAAAAGACCTTTAAAACCTTTGATCGATGCATTGGTGGATTTAGGTTGTGAATTTGAATATTTTCATCAGCCTTACTTTCCTCCATTGAGAATCGTTACGTCGAAATTAACGGGACGTGAATTGATGATTAAGGCCGATGTTAGTTCTCAGTTTATTACGGCTTTAATGTTAATTGCGCCTACTATTGAAAGCGGATTGACGATTCATCTCGATAAACCTCCCGTTTCTTTTTCTTATATTCAAATGACGGCTTCGTTGATGGAGTATTTCGATGTGAAAGTTATTTTTAGTGAGGATAAAATTATTGTACCACCACAAACGTATACGTCCAAGTCTTTCTCTGTTCCTGCCGATTGGTCGAATGCTGCGTATTGGTTTGGAATTGTAGCCATCAATCCTGCTGTTGAAGTACTCTTAAAAAACACTTCTGCCGATCATTTGCAAGGTGATGTTATCCTATTAGATTGGATGAAGTTGTTCGGTGTTAATGCGGAGGTTGTCGGAAATGATCTTCGTGTTTATAATGAACAAATTTCTGTTCCTTCTTTTTTACATTTGAATTTAATGAATCATCCTGATCTCGCTCAGCCTTTAGCTGTTGTTGCTGCAGCCTTGGGCGTTGATTGTTTGTTAGAAGGATTGTCAACTTTAAAGTTGAAAGAAACGGACCGTATTTCAGCGGTAAAAACAGAGCTCGAAAAAGTTGGTGTTTCAGTCGATGCTACCGATAATTCTCTTCACGTACGAGGAAAAATAAACCGCGATTTGTTATCGAATGTGGTTTTCGATTCATACGACGATCACCGCATGGCTATGTCAATGGCGATGCTAACTGCATTGAATACTTCTGTAACTATAAATGATCCCGAAGTAGTAAATAAATCTTACCCCGGATTTTTCTCGGAATTATTGAAGTTGAGTGATTCAGTTGATTGAAAATTGTTGATGAGTTTTTAAAGACTCATGATAAAAGACGCAAGATAAAAGTAGATTTCGGAAAGTCTGAAATTTAAAGGGCTGTAAAAATTTCGTTGTGCCGCCATTCAATCATTCAGTTATTGACAAAAGACTCAAGACGCAAGATACATGCAGATTTTCGGAAAGTTTTGAATTTTGTTTTACTGAAAAAAAATGTTGTTGTCCTGAAATAATTATGTTTCGGAATAAGATCTCAAGACATTATAAAATCATCTTGTATCCTGTATCATGTATCCTTTATCCCCAAACCATTTTAACCGCCGCTTCCGCACATCTTTCTCCATCCATCGCTGCACTTACTATTCCTCCCGCATATCCTGCTCCTTCGGCACATGGTATCAGTCCTTCTACTTCCGGATGCATGCATGTTTCTTTGTCTCTCGGAATTCGTACTGGCGATGATGTTCGTGATTCAGTTCCTACTAATACCGCTTCATTCGTGTAATATCCTTGCATCTTTTTCCCGAATTCTTTGAGTCCTTGTCGCAAGGCTTGCGCTACCGCTGTTGGTAATACTTCCGCTAACATCACATTGGTTACTCCAGGTAAATAGGAGGTTTCAATGGTTCCTTTCGAGGCTTTGCCTTCACAAAAATCTACTACGCGTTGTGCTGGTGCTTTTAAGTCGCCGCCTCCTGCCGTATAACAAGCTTTTTCTACGGATGCTTGAAATTCCATGGCGGCCATCGGACCAAATTTTTTGTAGGGTTCAAAGTCTTTGGCGCCAACACTCACTACCATTCCGGAATTCGCAAAGGGATTATTTCTTCGCGATGGCGACCATCCGTTTACGACTAGTTCTCCTGGTGCTGTTGAGGCAGGTGCTATAATTCCCCCGGGACACATACAAAAGCTGTATACGCCACGATCGAAGGCTTGGGTTGTTAAACTGTAGGCCGCTGGTGGAAGGTAGGCTCCACGGTCGTTGCAATGATATTGTACGCGATCGATGATTTGCTGCGGATGTTCTATTCGCACGCCTAAGGCAAAATCTTTTGCTTCTATCAGGATTTTTTGTTCGTGCAGCATCCTAAATATATCGCGCGCCGAATGTCCTGTGGCTAATATTACTGCGTCGGAGGTGATGCTGATTGCCGGTGATGGGCTGTCAACAGATTTTACTTTTACCCCTTTTATTTTATGATGATCGAAAATGATTTCTTCTAGTCTTGTGTTGAAGTGAATTTCTCCTCCGCATGCTACTATCTGTTCGCGCATCGCGGTTACAATTCCCGGAAGTTTGTTGGTTCCTATATGCGGATGTGCATCAATCAAAATATTTTCTGATGCGCCAAATTCGTGAAATGTGTGTAATATTCGTTGTATGTTTCCTCGCTTGCCCGAGCGTGTGTAAAGTTTTCCGTCGGAGTAGGTTCCGGCTCCGCCTTCTCCAAAACAGTAGTTGGAGTCTTCGTTTACAAATCCTTGTTTGTTGATGGCTGCTAAGTCTCTTCTTCTGCTTCTTACGTCTTTTCCTCTTTCTATAACAATAGGCTTGTATCCAAGTTCAATTAACCGTAAAGCTGCGAACATGCCCGCGGGACCAAAGCCGATTATTATAATGGGTTTTGCATTACTAACGTTGTTGTATATCCGAACAAAAGTTTCGCCACTTGGTAGTTTTTCGCCTAATGCTACTTCAAAAAATAGTCGGTATTTTACTTGTCGTGATCGTGCATCTATCGATCTTTTGCTAAGTCGGAATGCAGTGATATCGCTTTCGCTTACTCCTAAAAAACGGGAAAGAAAGAGTTGGTAATCTGACTCGCGGGCTGCCTCTTCCGGCTGCAACACAAGTTCAACTTGTTTGATCATTTATTCGAAGGTGAGTGATACCGTGAATATTCTCGATTTTAATGAATTAAGTGTGGTGGAGTAGGTGGCAGGGTCCGCGGTAAGGACATTCGGTATGCCTTGAAACATTTTTATCTCGGGCGCAAACTTGAATAGCGGTAAGTATAAGTCCATCCCAAAACCTATCTCGTATCCGTAATCGTTTTTCGATAGCTTTACCAACTCGTCGTCGTTTTCTACTGCTGCTTGCGATACTAAGTCGATCATGTATTTTGCTCCACCTAAAACATAAAAGCGGTAGTTGTTTACGCGGTTCGACTTAAACTTTATTTGTAAAGGAAATTCAATGAAGGTCGATTCTATCTTTTTGGTTACCGTAGTCGATGGCCCTACCGGTACTGTCATTTTGTAGTTGATGTTGCGTTGCGAGAAGGCTAAGGCAGGAACAAATCGTAAGTCGAGGTTGTTGTTGATTCTTAAATTGGAGATAATACCTAAGTTGAATCCTGTTTGTCCGTCAGCGGTCAATACCATCACGCTGTCGCTCTTGTAAAAATCGTCGGCACGTTGCACTCTGAAATCTGTTTTGTTCATTCCTAAAAGAAATCCGAAGTGTATCCACTGCTTATCGTATTTCTCTTGGTTTTTTACAACGATTCGTTGCGCATGTAACTGCGACATCGGCAATGTTACCATCATCGCGATTGCCATCAGCCATTTTTGTATGTTCAACGTTGATCTCATTTTATTTCTTTCGTCCCGTATAAATACTGGCTATTCCAAACGTTAACGGAATACATTTAGTATCTGTATATCCTACATTCTGTAATATTCCTCTGAATTTTTCACCAAATGGAAATGCTGATACTGATTCAGGAAGGTATTCGTATGCCGATCGCTCTTTGGAGATTAATTGTCCGATGCCCGGTAAAATATATTTCGAGTAGAAATTATATCCTTGTTTTATTGGGAATTTCGTGGGTTGTGAAAATTCTAATATCACTACCATTCCTCCCGGCTTTAATACTCTCAACATTTCACCTAATCCGATTTCGAGATGCTCGAAATTTCTTACTCCAAAGGCAACGGTTATTGCATCGAAACTATTGTCGCCAAAGGGCAGTTTTTCAGAGTCGGCTTGTTGTAAGGTGATTAATTCGGATAGTTGCTTGGCTTTGATTTTTTCTCTTCCAATTTCGAGCATTCCTGCTGAAATATCAACGCCGGTAATTTGCGCGGGATTTAATCGTACCGCTTCTAATGCTAAGTCGGCAGTTCCCGTTGCTATATCTAGTATGCTTTGTGGTTTTATTGGCAATAGTTGATTAATCGCCTTTTTTCGCCACGATTTATCAATACCTCCCGATAAAACGCGATTCAGTAAATCATAGCGCGTAGCAATGCTGTCGAACATTTGTTCCACTTTTTCACGCTTTGATTCGCCTTTATAACGTTGAGGCAGTACCGTCATACTTTTAATTTAGATGCTTCTACTAATAATTGTCGTTTGTCGATGGGAACAACGCCCACTTTCTCGCAAACTAGTCCGCCAGCAAGATTCGCCAACGCCGCTGTTGTTGGTCCCGTTAAGCCTAATGCTAAACATAACGATGCAACACTGATTACAGTATCTCCCGCACCCGATACATCAGAGATATTTCGGATATGCGCAGGAATCACTTCTTTGTTTTTATCGTTGCCAATATAAACTCCGTTTTCCGATAATGTTACCATCATCGATTCGATCTGTTGTTGCTTGCGGAATGGCTCGCTAACAGCATTCAAATTTTCTATGGTTGGCTTAACGATGTCGGCTTTTAGTCCCGCTTTCAATTCTGAAAGATTGGGCTTAAAGAGACTAATGTTTTTATAGGCATTAAAGTTTTTCTTTTTTGGATCTACTGCCGTAGGGATTTTATGTTGCTGACAAAGCGTTACTATTTCTGCTATCAGCGATTCATTCAAAACGCCTTTGTCGTAATCTTCAAAAATAACAACGGCAGGTTTTTCTTTTTCTATTAATGCTTTTACGGCTTTCAGTATTTCGCTTTGCTCTTTTACTGATAAGTCGTGCATCACTTCGTCATCTACACGAAGCAGCTGATGATTATTTCCTATCACTCGTGTTTTTACCGTGGTTACGCGCTCGTCAGATAATATCATTCCTGCTGTATCCATCGATAGTTCTTTCATCAACCCTAAAAGATCTTCTGCGTGTCGATCGTTGCCGATTACCGAGCAGAGGAGCGGTGTAGCGCCCATGGCTTTTATGTTGATGGCTACGTTTGCAGCTCCGCCTAAGCGACTTTCTCTCTTCTGAACTGCCACAATAGGAACCGGTGCTTCCGGTGAAATGCGATCAACTTTTCCCCATAAATAGGCATCTACCATTACGTCGCCAATCACCAATACTTTCAGGTGATTGAAGGCTTCAAATACTTCTTCTATGTTACGGTAATGTGTCAAACTGAATGGTAATTGTTGGTTTATTTAAGTTTTGCCAATGATGCTTTTATACGCTTTAATGCTTCGCGTAAAATATCATCGCTGGTTGCATACGAAATACGCACACATCGCGGATCACCAAAGGCTTCTCCCGTTACTAACGATACTTTTGCGTCTTTTAAGAGGTACATGCATAAATCGCTGGCATTTTTTATTACTGCTTCGCCATCGCTCTTTCCGAAGAAATACGTCACGTCAGGGAATACATAAAATGCGCCTTTCGGTTTGTTGAATTTCCATCCCGGAATATCTTGCATTAATTCAAGTACCATATCTCTTCTTCTTAAGAAGGATTCACGCATGAATTCGTATAAACTCCACTCAGTGCTTACTGCTTTTAGTGCTGCTTTCTGCGCTATCGAACAGGGTGCCGATGTAAATTGCCCTTGCATTTTATCGCATGCTTTCGCAATTTCAACAGGAGCTCCAATATATCCTATCCTCCATCCTGTCATGGCATATCCTTTCGATACTCCATTCACGATGATTACTCTATCTTTTATGAAATCGAATTGCGCTATGCTTTCGTGGTCGGCTTCGAATCGTATATGCTCGTAAATTTCATCCGATAAAATAAATATCTGCGGATGAGGTAAGATCACTTCTGCTATCGATTTCAATTCTTCTTTTGTGAAAATTGATCCCGTGGGATTGCAAGGCGAACTGAAGATAAATAGTTTTGTTTTCGCAGTGATCGCGTCTTTTACTTGCTGTGCCGTAGGTTTGAAATCATTTTCTACTGTTGTGTCAATGATTACCGGTACGCCTCCTGCAAGTTGAATCATTTGCGAGTAGCTTACCCAATAGGGAGCAGGTACAATTACTTCTTCTCCGGGATTTACTAAACTCAAGATTACATTCGCAATGCTTTGCTTAGCTCCGGTAGATACTACTATTTGCTCGGGCTTGTAGTCAAGATTGTTTTCTCTCTTGAATTTTTCACTGATGGCTTTGCGTAAATCGGCATATCCTGCAATAGGAGGGTAGAATGTAAATCCGTCGTCTATCGCTTTCTTTGCCGCTTCGCGGATGTCGTCCGGCGTAACAAAATCAGGCTCTCCTAAACTTAGGCTGATGATATCATGTCCTTGCTCTTGTAGCTCACGGCTCAAACGTGCCATGGCAATGGTAGCAGATTCTTCTAAATCGTTAATTCGTTTTGATAAATAGTTCATAGTGGGATTGGCCCATTTTGTGTGGCGCAAAACTACCAAAAAAGACTGAGCCTTTAAACTTATCAATTGGAAGTTTTTAGGGGCTTTATATTCTTTGTTTCTCCTACATTATGAGGGGGTTACGTGCCTAATTCGACCTTGTGGCATCCGTTTTGCATCAATTTATTTTTGCCTTTATCCTTTTTTGTGTACTAAACAGCCCTTTTATGCGTCCTATTTTACGATATTTGGACCCTCTTACATTATGGAAACTCCTAACACAATTATTGAATTTTTGGTGTTCTTGCTACCTCCGGTGATGGTGGCTGCAACCGCTTATTTGTTAATCAAACGCTTCCTTCAGCGCGAGCAAAATCTAAAATTGCTCGATATGAAAATCGCTAATCAAAAGGATTTGTTACCGCTTCGTTTGCAAGCTTACGAGCGCCTGGCAATTTATCTGGAGCGTATTTCGCCTAATCAGATGTTGCTGAATCAGTATGAACCCGGATTTACCGTTGCTCAGTTTCAACGTATTTTGGTGGCGATGGTGCGCGATGAGTTTGAACATAATCTCGCTCAGCAGATTTATGTTTCTCCTGCTTTGTGGACCATCATCAGAAATACGAAGGAGGATGTGGTGCGTCAAATCAATGGTGCCGCAGCAACACTCGATCCCGAGGCTCCTTGCCACGAATTAAGTCAAGCGGTTTTTAATGCAATCCTCGAGCGTGAAGATTTTGGCACGCAAAAAACATTAGGTATTCTTAAAGCAGAAGTAGCACAGTTATTTTAATTTCAGTTATGTCGACTATCGATTCAAAAAAATCACCGTTTACTACCGATTCAGGTATTGAGGTAAATCGTATATATAATACTCCTGTTGATCTGAAAGAGGATGCAGGGAAATTTCCTTTTACTCGTGGTGTGCAACCCGATATGTATAGAGGTAAATTGTGGACAATGCGCCAGTATGCAGGATTTAGTACTGCCGAGGAGAGTAATGAGCGTTATCATTATTTGCTGAATCAAGGTACTACGGGTTTGTCGGTGGCATTCGACTTGCCAACTCAAATCGGATATGATTCGTCGCACGATTTAAGCGATGGTGAAGTAGGTAAGGCAGGGGTGGCTATCGATTCGTTGGCCGATATGGAAATATTGTTCAACGGAATTGAGTTGGAAAAAATTACTACGTCAATGACGATCAATGCTTCTGCATCGGTGTTGTTGAGTATGTATATTGCATTGGCGAAAAAACAAGGTGCCGACTTGAAAAATATTTCAGGGACTATTCAGAATGATATTTTGAAAGAGTATGCTGCACGAGGAACGTATATCTATCCTCCGAAACCAAGCATGCGCATCATCACCGATATTTTTGAATATTGCAGCAAAGAGTTGCCAAAATGGAATACCATTTCTATCTCGGGATATCATATTCGCGAAGCTGGAGCAAATGCTGTTCAGGAGTTGGCATTTACGTTGGCCGATGGAAAAGCTTATCTGCAAGCTGCTATCGATAAAGGACTTGATATAAATGTCTTTGCAAAAAGGTTATCGTTTTTCTTTAATGCTCATAATAATTTATTCGAAGAGGTAGCGAAGTTTAGAGCTGCGCGACGTATGTGGGCGCAGATTACGAAGGACTTAGGAGCAACCGATCCTCGAGCGCAGATGTTACGTTTTCACACCCAAACCGGTGGTTCTACATTAACCGCACAACAACCACAAAATAATATTGTTCGTGTTACTGTTCAAGCGCTAGCTGCAGTGATGGGTGGAACACAATCGTTGCATACTAACGGATTTGATGAGGCTTTAGCATTGCCTACCGAAGAAGCTGCTCGTATAGCATTGCGTACTCAACAAGTGGTGGCTTATGAAAGCGGAGTGCCAATGACAGCAGATCCTCTAGGAGGAAGTTATTATGTGGAAGCATTAACGAATGAAGTAGAAGCGAAGGCATGGGATTATATTCGCAAGATTGATGAAATGGGTGGTGCAGTTGCTGCCATCGAAGCGGGATATATTCAACGTGAGATTGCTGATTCGGCTTATCAATATCAACGCGATATTGAATCGGGCGATAAAGTGATTGTAGGAGTAAATAAATTCACGATAGAAGAACCTCCGTTCGAAAATTTATTTACAGTAAACGATAGTATTCGTCAAGTGCAAATTGATAAAATCAATAAAGTAAAAGCATCTAGAAATAATGAAGCAGTTGATGCTTGTTTGAAAAATCTCGATGAAGCAGCACGCAATGGTTCTAATGTTATGCCTTTTATACTTGCAGCTGTTGAAGAGTACGCTACACTCGGCGAAATTTGTGATGTGATGCGCGAAGTTTTCGGAGAGTATACGGGAATGTAATTGGAATAATAAATTATTTATGGCTTGTAGGTAGAGGATGCAGGATAAAAGATACAAGATACAGGATACAGGATACAAGATAATAGGCAATAGACAATAGATAAAAGATACAGGATACAAGATAGTAGGCGATAGATAATAGGCAATAGGCAATTGATAAAAGATTCAGGATACAAGATAAATTTTACGTCTCTGAAATAGGTTGACTAAATTGAAGCAAAACTTCATTTCATATAAATTTGCAGTTCAGATATTCTTGGTAAACTTGATCTCTTTTAGTTACTGAAATTAAACTTTTTTCTGACTACGTTTCTAATTTACGAACGGTATATCTGAATCTCTATTTGAAGCGGAAGGTCCGCCTTAAATTTTTGCGGATAGAACGATGAGAACGGAAACGACAGAAAGAAACACTGTTTGAGGCCTGAAAGAGTGATTTATTCTTTGCATTGAAGTTTTTTATATTCGCAATAAAGGGGCTGATTTAATCGCTTCATTGAAGTTTTATGATTATTCGCCCTGTAGGGGCGATTTATTGTAACTTAACCCATAACGGTAATCCAAGGCACGCTGTTCAACCCTGAAGTGTCAGCGAAGCAGTCTACTTCGGGGGGGGCATTAAAAAGGGATCAACAACAGAATTAAACACCTTAAAAGTTTCAATAAATCTTAAACTTTTATTCGACTATTCAAGAGTAGCGCGTTGGAAGAGGACTTCGGCAACTCCTAAATTTCTATCATTGATAAATTTGTTTTCAATGCGTTGTAACCAAAATAATCATCATTAAATAATCTGTTTTCAATAAGTTTTTATTTTATTATCTTAGAAATGATTAATTGTATTTGTTCGATCTTTAATTTGTTAATTAACTTGTTGTAGTTTTAATGGTTGAGAGTTTATTTCTAATGTTTTTTGTTGGTTTTTGATGATAAATCTCATTAGTGTCGCATGTGCCCTTAATGTGCTTATCTTCACTTAATGTTTTAATGGTTAATTGATAGGATTATGAAAAAGACAAAAGTAATTTCCATTATATGCTTATTGTTAAATATGCTTTTTTCAAAAAATATTCAAGCTCAACAAGGCGTCGCTAATTTTGTTTTCGACAGCACCTCAACTTATATTTTAAAGTTGAAGGATGAATCGGAATTAATCGGGAAATATATTGGTGGCGATTCAATTTATGTAATTCTAAAAACTACTTCTGTCCCTCATGTAGAAGTGCCTCGTGTCAATATTGCTGAAGTGGAAAAAGTAAATGCTGAAAATTTCAGACATGGTAAATATTGGTTCCCAAATCCGAATGCAACGCGTTATTTATTTTCGCCTTCGGCTTTTTGTTTGAAAGAGGGTGAAGGTTATTATCAAAATACATATTTGTTTTTGAATTCATTTAATGTTGGATTGTCAAATCATGTAACTATTGGCGGTGGACTCGAGTTTATTTCAACTTTCGCAAGTATTATTAGCGGAGAAGGTGGTCCTATATTTTATGTAACTCCTAAAGTAGGATTTGAAGTAGCACCAAAGGTGAATTTAGGTGCGGGAGTATTGTACGTGAGCATTCCCGATTTTGGTGAAAATGATAGTAGGAGCGGAGGTGGGATTTTTTACGGACTTAGTACCTTCGGAAATACCAATAACAATTTAACAACCGGATTAGGTTGGGGATATTTTAAGGGTGATGTTGGTTCATCTCCTTTTATTACTATTAGCGGAATGACAAGGATTAGTCGTAAAACTGCGCTTATTACTGAAAATTGGCTAATTCCTTCTGGAAGTTTCTATGCCGTTTACTCTTACGGATTCCGTTTCTTTGGAGAAAAGTTGGCTGTTGATTTGGCGTTTATTAATAATAGAGATATTGCTTCCGGACTTCTTATCGGACTTCCTTATGTTGATTTTGTGGTGAAGTTTTAGTGGGAGAAGCTGGAAGAAAGATACAGGATACAGGGTGAAAGATAATAGACAATAGATAATAGACAATAGATAATAGACAATAGATAATAGGCAATAGATAATAGGCAATAGATAATAGGCAATAGATAATAGGCAATAGATAATAGACAATAGATAATAGACAATAGATAATAGGCAATAGATATAGGATAAATGATACAAGATCAATCTTCAATCTTCAAATATCTTTTTTCTTTCATCTAAAGTCTAAAGTCTAAAGTCTAAAGTCTAAAGTCTAAAGTCTAAAGTCTATAGTCTATAGTCTATAGTCTATAGTCTTTTTTCATTCCGTTACCACCACTTTAACCGTTCCCAAAATATTTTTATTGCTATTTAATTTTAAGACGTAAATCCCAGGATTTACTTGCTCAAAACGTATAGGAGTTGTGTAATGCGTATTGTCGATTAATTGCCGTGCGCAAAGTTTTCCTTGAATATCGAATAACTCGGCCCAGACGGGTGAGGCAAATGTCTGTAATAGCTCTATGTAAAATGCTCCATTATTCGGATTAGGAAAAACTTTATTGATAACACCTTTTGTATTGGTAATAGTGGCAAATCCAGTAGATAAACTATCGCAAATACTTCCTACAACTGGACCCATATCGTAATCGGGATTATTAGGCAATCCCCAATACGTACGTTTTCCATTTAAATAAAAACTCCAAGGCTGAAAATTACATGTCAATCCCAAACTATCGGGTGAATTAATAACTCCTAAGTTCATGTTGTAGGCGTTGTACATGCTATCGGCGTAGGGGTAGTTGTTAAAAGCAGAAGGGACATACGCACAAGAAAAATAAATCTTATCATCGGGACCTCTTTTTAAGGCACCTGCGGTAACTTTTGGATAATAGGTAGACCATAAAGTATCCATTGTAATATTGTTCGGGTAGTTCCTTAAATCAATTTGAATTAATCTCGAGGAGTCGGGAATAATAGGGTTTGCGCTTATGTATAAAAAATTACCAGTACTTGAAAATTCACAAGACCAAATTTTTGGTGAAGGGTTAACTAATACCGGTTGTCTGATAGTAACTGGATTAGACAATAATCCGGTACACCTATCAAAATCGTATAACTCAATTAGGCCCGGTAAATTTATCATTGCCATTCTATCACCTTGTTTATTCCATTTAAATTCCACAAAACCTGTTTGAGATCCCGTACCAATTTGTTGAGCTGGCATACTGTCAATCCCACTAGGGCTTACTAAATAGCGATAATATTTATCGTCGAAATTGTTTTGTTCAGTTTTTAAAATTATCCACCAATCCCTTCCGTTTGCATGTTTTATTGCATTTATTTCATCTGCCCACCAGAGAGTATTTAAATTATGATTTTTAGTAGTAACATCTCCAAGGCCATTATTTAATGACATATCGATGACTGAATAATATAGCCCCTTGTCAATATTTAAATCGAGCGTAAATAAATAATATTTATTTGCACTCGAAGGCATCGGCAAAATAATTAATTCATTATACCATGCAACTCCTTTTAAGCTATCTCCATTGGGCATTTGTTGATGCAAGCTATTATATACATTGGTAGAGAAGCCGATACCATAATAGTTTATTCCTGCATAAAATAATAGGTTTCCTAAACTGTCTGAAATAGATGCACAACTCCCTCTTGAGTCCATTGCGCTTTCTATTGCTTGCGGATTTGATAAATTATTAAAATCAATTCCGGCGGAATCGCCGAAAGCCCAAATATATTGTGATTTTTGTCCTAATATTGAATTGCTACTTAATAAGACTAAACAACATATAATAATCCGGTGTATAGTTTTCATTGCTTAATGAAAGTTGAGTATGATTTTTTGTTGTTCAAATAAATTACCTCTATTTTATATGCGCCACTTTCTAAATCTTTAACTGAAATATTTACTTGTTGATTTCCGTTACAATTCAAAGTTTTTATCGTCCGTCCGGTAATATCATAAATACTTATAAGTTGAATTAAGTCTTCATTATTTTCATTTTGTCTAATGATGCAAGATACAAGATACAGGATGCAGGATGCAAGATAATAGGCAATAGATAATAGACAATAGATAATAGACAATAGACAATAGATAATAGGCAATAGATATAGGATAAATGATACAAGATCAATCTTCAATCTTCAAATATCTTTTTTCTTTCATCTAAAGTCTAAAGTCTAAAGTCTATAGTCTATAGTCTATAGTCTTTCTTCATTCCGTTACCACCACTTTAACCGTTCCCAAAACATTTTTATTGCTATTTAATTTTAAGACGTAAATCCCAGGATTTACTTGCTCAAAACGTATAGGAGTTGTGTAATGTGTATTGTCGATTAATTGCCGTGCGCAAAGTTTTCCTTGAATATCGAATAACTCGGCCCAGACGGGTGAGGCAAATGTCTGTAATAGCTCTATGTAAAATGCTCCATTATTTGGATTAGGAAAAATTTTATTGATAACGCCTTTTGTATTGCTAATAGCAGCGAATCCGGTAGATAAACTATCGCAAATACTTCCTACTACCGGCCCCATATCG
>Ga0255345_1004200_pt1 | contig 16008 bp, 14 predicted proteins | sample wastewater_treat_6_FD_192415 | JGI IMG/M metagenome (GOLD analysis project Ga0255345, IMG submission 192415) | Wastewater microbial communities from Lulu Island WWTP, Vancouver, Canada - plant20 | ecosystem: Engineered > WWTP > Wastewater > Unclassified | place: Canada: Vancouver, British... | reverse complement strand
TGTTCTGCATGTGTGCTCTCTATGGATTGTCCTATTCGAAAAGGTTTTTCATAGTTATGCCAGCCTAAGTATACGACAAGGCGATTGAGCATATTAGCGACATTTCTGGGGAAGCAGACTGTTTCACGGCGATGGTCTGCGAGGTCCTTACGAAGTTCGCGATCTATATAGTTGGAAGCAAACAGTGGGTTATGTAGGGTACGAGGAGCCTTAGAATTGACGGTGAGATGGTGGAGAGAGAAACGGCTAATATGGCGAGTGAGTGCCCATGCATAGTCAGGTTTTTCGTCGGTGATGAGCAATGATGGAGAAGTGAGAGCAGTACAGCGTTCGCTATATAGCTGGTCGAGGAGCTCTGAGAAAGAGCGTTGGAGGGCAGCCTTTTCGAAGGTGACTGAGCGATAGAGCAGGTTTTTTCTATGCTTTTGAGTGTCAGTGCAACGGCCAGAGCGACGTAATGTGGCATGGGTAAGGCTGAGGATGAACTGGCTATGGGCGGTGAGTGAGATAGTAATATTATTGGGGAAGTACTGGGAGCGATCAAAGCTGACAAAGCCATCAATACAGACAGGTTCTCTGGGTGCAGCCTGTGGGCGTAAGAGGGCATGTGTGGCAAGGCTTTGGTGGCTTAATCGCTGGATGCGGTTATTGATAGTTCCCAAAGAGACCTTGAAGTGTCTGGAGAGTGCGCGCTGACTCATGCTTGAAGACACAAGACGCTCAATTTGGCGATAGTCGAGCCTTTTCTTGGCAAAGTAATCTAAACTGAATGTCTGTGAAGAGAAGGTGCGGCCGCAGGTTTTGCAGCGATAACGAGGTACATCGCCAAAACACTTGGTGTAATAAAAGCCGAGCGCGACATACCAGCTACCCTCGGGAGCTACTTGGTGATGAGGACAGGCGGGATTAGGACAGAAAGAAAAAGGATGCATGGATTACCTCCGTACATCCTCTTTATCGCCCTCATCTCTTCATCTTGCTTCAACTTCTTATACAAGGTTCGTAGCACTAATCAAAGTACCAGAGAAGCAATTATTCCCGCAGCAACCGGAATAAGAATATTGTCCCAGTCCTTTGTAGGCCAAAATTCCGCAAAGGTCGTTGCCAATGCAATGATCATAGATGGTATAAAGCGACCTGTAAGCAGATAAACGGCAAGCAAGACTATGGCGAAACACAATATCGATCCTTCTACCGACTTTCCTCCGGAAAACGGCATCGGAATGCGACCGAAAGACTTACCCACCAGGCTCGAGAAGCTGTCGCCAAGGCCGAGCGCGAGTATAGCCACTTTGGCTTGAAGAGGATCAAAAATGAGCAGAGAGAAAGTCGCTCCCAGCGCCAGTGTTATTGGGCCCCATACGAAGCGATTGCTATCCCTGCGGCGTGCGGCTCTTTCTGTGATCGACGAGATTATAGGTACATTGAAGCCCCGGTGTCTTAGAATCTCACTTACGGAATAGAGGAGCATTCCGGCTATCAATGCTAAGACTGGTAGCATGGGCGAAATATCGAGAAGAGGTATACAAAACAAAATGAGGAGATGGAGAGATTTTCGCGTGAGTTCTATGCGCAGTTCATCGATTGGAGATTGAAATCGAATATTGATATGAGGGAGCCCAGGTTTAGAAGAATCAGAAGAGGATTCTTTCTGGTTTTTGTTCACTTTAGCTCGCTTCCTCGACTATCCTTGACATATTGCGGCATGCTTTGTTAGGATGCCGCAGAAGAGTGTTGATTGGGCGATTAACTCAGCGGGAGAGTGCCACCTTCACACGGTGGAAGTCATTGGTTCGAATCCAATATCGCCCATACAGCACTCTTTTTGTATCGGCATGAATTGCACGAGAGAAAATCGTTAATTCTATGAAGTTATGATATACAGAAATCAATCATTGCAAGCGTTTACCAAGGGCTCATGTTTGAACGATTATTTCTTATTGGCTTTTTCTTCCATCACTCCCAGATAATAAATAGACAAACTCGCAACAGCCGCTATAGCTCCAAGGAGGGGCCAGGCCATCTTTAGTCCAAAATGGTCGGTAAAAGAACCAACGATGGGTGGGCTAATGGTCAAGCCGATTCCGCCTAGAAGTGGAAGAAATGCTTGAAATCTTGCCCTGTGCGAAATTGGAGTACTATTTGCGACATAGGTACCCTCGTTTGTCGCAAGGACAATTTCGCCCAAAGTCCAGATTGCCGTGGTTATGTAGATAAGCATTATGGAAGGTCTAAGGCCAATAAATCCGAATCCAAGAGCATACAATAAGCCGGAGAGGGCTACCGCATTTATGGGCTTCCAATGCTGGGTGATTGTCATGATTGGCGTGGATAGCACGATTACCATCGCTGCATTGAGTGTCATCAAAGTGCCATAGATAACTGAACCGCTAGCACCAAAGAATTCCTTGGTCTGAAGTGGCAAGATAAATCGATGTTGTGCATAGACAAAGCCATAGAGCCCCGTCAGCATAGTGAATATGATTAGATTAGGCCTTGAAAGAAGGGCCTGGATAATATTGCCTCTATGAGCTTCATCTTGCCTGCCTGTACCAAAGCTCTTTTCGATCTGCCCGCGAGTAGGCTTTGTCTCCGTAACCTTTAGTCCGACCAGTGTTATGGCTACGAATATTGTGATTGCATTTCCCCAGAAAAGCCAGGATGTGTAGTTTTCAAATAGAAAGCCAGCAAGGAGCATTCCTACTGCAAAGCCCAGATTGTGACCGAGATAAATCAGAGAAAAAGCCGGGCGTCTGTTTTCGGGGGAAGTGAGATCAGTCATCATTGCTGAGCGGGCTGGATCAGTCAACCCGTCAAAGAAAACACTTGCAAGCAAAAACCAGCGAATATTGCTACCAACGGATGGGAAACCACATGGAATATAACACAAGCCCGACAAGACCTGTGCAAATACCATCAATCTTTTTCGCCCAAAGCTATCGGCAAGCTTTCCACCGACAAGAGAAGCAGGACCATAGACCAGGTTGAGCATCATAATGAAAAAACCAGCCTTCTCTTGAGTCATCGCAAGCCGTCCAGTCAGATACAGAGTAAGAAAAGGAAACACAAACATGCCCATGGAATTTATTATTGTAGCAAAGAAGAGAATATAGAGAGATTGCGAGAGCCCTCGATAAACATCGAAATAGCGCTTTAATGCATTCATAAATAGCAAACATTACATGGCTTAAGATGAAGAGGTCAAGGGCAGCCTATTATGAGCCTCCTGAATTGCCTCGAAAGGCTTAAGTGTCGAAGAAGAGTATTCTGCAAAGGCCACAGCAGCGATGCCCAATGGTTTATTTTTTATCTGGATTACATTCAAGAATAAGGACAATTCCGATTCAGATAGAATTGTCATGATTTCAATCATATTTTACAATAGCTCTCATGAAAGGAATAATCGTTGCAGCAGGCTATGGTACACGTTTTCTACCCGCAACCAAAACCGTTCCCAAAGAACTTCTGCCTATTGGTATAACACCGAGTATTGCCTTTATTGTCAAGGAATTTGTAGATTCCGGGATTCAGGATATAATCATAATCTCGAGCAGACGCAAGAAAGCTCTCGAAGACTATTTCGATCGAGAAATCGAACTAGAGGCGCTATTTGAACGAGAAGCTCGTCAAGATCAATTGAGAAAGATTCTTCCTTTTGATGCCCACATAACGTTTGTCCGTCAGATGGAAATGAGGGGCACAGGCCATGCTCTGATGCAATGTGCTAATCTTCTCGATGGGGAGTTTTCCATTGTAGCCTATCCCGATGATATTGTGCTGGGGCCAAAGCCCCTAGCTCGCCAGCTCATCGATATGTACGAAGAGACAGGGAAATGCGTTCTTGCCACGATATTGGAGACTGGCGATGTGTCGCGCTATGGTGTAATAGACCCAGCTCCGGATGGAGTGGGAGTTCGAGGCTTTATAGAAAAACCTGAAAAAGGCAAAGAGCCAAGCCATGAAGTCTCGATTGGGCGTTACCTCTATACACCGAGATTCTTCGAATGGCTCGAGGAGGGTTGGAAGCACCATGGTTCAGGTGAGTACTACCATACATATGCGCTTCAAAAGATGATCAGCGAGGGCAAGGTCGCTTTTTCGCGAGTCCAAGGTCAAAGACTAGACACCGGTGAACCAGCTGGATATTTCGAGGCTCAGCTTCATAACGCCCTTAATGACCCTTCTCTCAAGAAAGTACTAGCCCATTTTGTAGAGGAACATAAGAATGAGCTTTGATCATCCCCTCATAACAAGCCTGTTCCTGTCCGTGCACATAATGCCTGCTACTGTCTATCAAAGCCTAATGCTTGCTTGCGCTTATTAAAACCGCCCTCTGTGCCCTCTGTGCTTATTGGGAGTCGAATTCTAGCAAAATTTTTCCGACCAACTGTCTCGGCCTATAGCCACTTTCGATTAGTCCACTGTAATCGACTTGGAGACATTCTTAGGTGCGTCGGGATGTACGCCGTGATTTTGGATTCCCAGTGAATCAAGCCATTGCATTTTGCGCACCGACATACGGTAAGCAAGATATTGCAGCGCGATTATAGCCGAGAATACAAAGATGCAGGGATCGCCAGATTGAGGCAGGGGAAGATACTTAGACCAATATTTCTCGATGCCCATCGGCACACCTTCCACTGCGAGAGCCAGCTCTTGCGAAGGCTCTGCGATGAGAATAATATCCGCTCCTCTGATTTTGTGAGTGTGTATCTGGCTTATTGTGATACGCCTATCGCGCTCTTCTGGCGGACAGATGAATATGAGCGGATAGTTATGCGAAAGCTTTTCGAAGAGATCATTTGTAATGGCAGTCAATGGCTCGCCTCCGACAAGCTTTTCCAGGTCTGCTAGAGAAAGCAATGTGTTCCTGCCAAGGATAGTATTGGGGCCATGCTTGAACTCTGCGGCATCATAGCCTTCCGTGTGATTTAGGACTATTTCGCGTATCTTTAAAGCGCCTTCTTTTGCTAGCCCGATGAGTCCTGTTCCCAGGATATGAATAGAAGAAGCCATAAAGAGGTGTGCGGCTATACTCTCGATATCGCCCATCCTGGTCTCGATAGTCTCGGTCATCAGGTCTCTGGCCTTGATCAGGTTCTCTCGAACTTTATGCTCTGGCATAGAGAAGCTTGCGGCTAAAAGGTAGAGGATGGCAATCTGGCTCGTAAAGGATTTCGTTGCTGCTACAGCTATCTCCGGTCCACACAAGAGCGGCAGATAGAAATCCGAAAGCTCTTGAGGTATTCGGCTATTCTCATTATTCACTATGCTGACATGACGCACCGAATTGTTGGTTTTCTTTACATCTTGAAATATGTCGACTAGATCTTTTGTTTCGCCCGACTGAGATATTCCGATAATGAGATCGTTTTTCCCCATACAATTGAAATACATTGAGCGAAACATGCCAGGATTGCAGGGATAGACCGGGATATGTGCTGTTGAATTGAAAAAATAAGCGGCAATAAGAGCTGCATGATACGATGTGCCGGATGCGATGAAGTAAATTCTGCCTCCTGACTGTGTGGTTTCGCGGATAGCATTCTTGAGCTCACCCGTATATCGCAGAACCGCGCGGCGCTTTCGCCATACGATTACCTTGTCCATGAGCAGAAGCTTCCCTCGCATAGGCGGATTGAGGGCAGCAAGCTCTTTGAGCAGCTCTGTCTCATCCGAGATAAAATCTTGACCGACAAAGTGCGCTGCACCTGTATTCTGAACTCTTGCTTCTATTTCGTTCCAGGCTGGAGATTCAAAAATCTCCTTCATTCCTGAAACCAGAGCCTCATTTCCAAAACGTTCAGAGAGCGAAGAAATTTTCTCCGCGGCTTCCTTGCAATCATCCTTATGGTCTTCAAAAAGCTCTGAAAGAGGTTCGGTAGAGGAATCTCGGAAATAATAACGTAGAATCTGGTTGATGTTGTTCATGCTCGATGAGATTTCCTGCTCCATATAGTGCTGGTATTCGGGTGAGAGCTGGGTATCTTTGATCGAGAGCTTTGATCTCTTGAGGCGAGGATGTGAGAAAAAGGGGTTGCCCTGAAGGTTGAATACGAGGTATTCCTTATCGGTAAACCAAATTCCCTCTCCTTCGGAAAGAGGGATAAGCGTGCGCGTCTTAGAAAGCACACTTGTTAGATCCGAAGAAAGAACGATGAAATTGCCAAAAGAGTCACTGCCAACGCCGGCATAGAGCGAAGAGCCAGACTTAATGGCGAATACTCCCGGCAGCTGAGGATCAGCGATGGCTGCGGCATAGGAACCTTGGGCAAGCGCTTGAGCTCTGCGAATTGCCTCGATCATGCGCAGAACTCCATCGGGCACGCCTTCTGCAAGACCGGCATTCGCATAAGCCTTTCTAAGATAGGCAAGGTCAGAGCTAGCCAGCGATTGGGCGGCAGAATAGTGCTCTTCAATGAGATGCACAATTATCTCTCCATCGTTGTCCGAAATTACCGCATGGCCGCGGGCGGAAAGCCAGGTTTTGAGCGTATCGGTATTCGAGATATTGCCATTATGGGCTCCAACTAGCTCCATTTTGCAATGCACATGATGAGGCTGACTATTGACATCGGTAACGCTTCCATATGTAGCCCAGCGCACCTGTCCAATGAATCGCTGACCACTAAAGGAGTCGATCTGCAGGAGGGGACAGACTCTGGAAGGAGCACCAACTTTTTTTCGCAGCAAGATGCGTTTATCAGCACCTATAAAGGCAGCACCAGTCGAATCGTAACCTCGATACTCGAGACGCTTGAGAAGCGCCTCTGCTTCTTTTCCTATTGAAGGGTTTTCATCTCTATAGACAAGTGAAACAATACCGCACATAGCTTTGTATTATACCATGATATTCCATGGCTGCGGAGCCAATTTGTCGGAGTTCATTGTTAGAGCCCATCTATCATAGCATATTCATAAGAAGCAAAAGGCTTCGGAATCTCCATAATGCCTTTCTTAGAAACATGCAAGGAGGTAGTATATTAAATGTCAGAAGGATATCAACGCTATTTGGTGATTAGTGAATAAAGAAGACCAGGAAAGGATCAGGATGCATCGATGATAAAACCTCTTGAAATTCATTATGAAGTGAGAGGATATGACTGCGGTTATGGCGGACCTCTTAAACCCTTTGCACTTGCCAATTTTTTTCAGGAGACAGCGGGAGTTCATGCAACGGTTTTGGGCATCGGCATGGAGGATATGTGGGCTAGAGGGCTTACATGGATGCTCTCGCGCATCGACATCCGTATCGAAGCAATGCCTAGAACTGGGCAAAGGGTTATCGCCAGAACTTGGCCTGTCGGAGCAAAAAAAATCTATGCACAGAGGTGTCTCGAACTTTTGGATGAATCGGGCTTTAGATATGCAGGTGCCCTGTACGAATATATCATCGTGGACATGAAGACTCGGCGTGTGGTTCGACCGGAGAGAACGCTTCCAATCGATCTGACCACGGATTACCCTCTACCATTTGTGGATCTCTCTCCTGGCGTCGAGGATGCTTCTTTTGGAGCATTTCCTCAAGCGACTAACCACTCAATGCAAGATAAAAAAGATCCATATGCGGAACCTAAGAATACTCTCCTGCTAAATGGTTTTTCCGAGGTCTTTGCTTTAGAGGCTCGCACACGGCACATCGATCAAAATGGCCATGTCAATAATGCTCACTTCATAAATTGGCTATGCGATGCGGTGCCTTGCGCAGATGGAGAGACTATCTGTCGAATCAAAGTCGATTTTGTACGCGAGATTCTAAAAGGAGGAAAAATAAGCGTATGGATAAAGCCCATTCATACTATAAGCAACTCTGTATCCGAAAATGCATTGAAGCAGGCAGAAAAGATTAAAGCCCCACACTCCTCTTGGCTTTCAGCACTTGCTTGCGATGGGATTCTTGCAGCACAGGCTATGATTACTGCTACGAACCTTGTGTATAATAAGTTGAAGTAAGAAGCAGGAAATAGAGCCAATAAGGGAAGAGCAAGGAGCTAACTATGTAGACTTTCCCTTCTCGATAGAGAGCTTAGAAGAGAGCTTAGAAAGCCCATTGCGGATCATCGCAGAGAATCGGTGTGCTTTACAAGGAATGTGTCCAATGTTCTGCATAGACTTGTGCTGTATATATAAGAAGAAAGCAGATCATGTACCTGGCTATGCTTATGCATATGCATAAGAAGGCTTGCTTATGCCATTCTCAATGCTTATACACAAGGTTCGTAGCAGTACGAGCGGCCTCCAAAGCAGCTTTATAGTTTGGCTCCTGAGCAATTTCCGGCACTTGTTCCGTGTATATAACCTTATTGGCTTTGTCGAGCACAACTACCGCTCGCGATAAAAGGCCAGCCATAGGACCAGAGATAATCTCGACACCATAAGCCTTGCCAAAATTTCTTGTTCGCAGTTCGGATAGGGTGATAACCTTATCTATTCCTTCGGCTTCGCAAAAGCGCTTCTGTGCGAAAGGCAGGTCCCTACTGATTGTCAAAATGACTACATCATCAATAGAAGATGCAGCCTTGTTGAATGCTCGGGCACTGGCGGCACAGACGCCGGTGTCAAGACTAGGAACTATATTGAGGATTTTGATCTTCCCTTCAAAATCCTCTAGGCTTACATCGCTGAGGTCAGATTTGGTCAATCTAAAATCCGAGGCCGTGGCTCCTTTGGCAGGAAGAGACCCTATTGTTTGGATTGGATTTCCTTTAAACGTGATATTTGCCATTCTTATACTCCTATAGATAGCTATATGAAATAAATATATCGAAAATCATATATTATCGGCAAGGTAAGAATAGCTGCTCTGTTATTTAAGATTTCGGATTCTTACTTCGATATCTTTATCGCTGGAGAGCAATCTTGTTATCTCGCTTGTATCGGTCGAACCGAAATGGTAAGGATAGAGAATCCTGGGCTTGATGATTCGGGCAGCTTGAGCAACCTGCGTTGGTGTCATGGTAAAGGGCAGATTCATTGGCAAAAATGCAATATCAATTTTACCGATATTTGCCATTTCGGGTATCGGCTCCGTATCTCCTGCTATGTAGATACGCAGTGAACCAATACTCAGAACATAACCATTGTCTTTTCTTTCTCTTGGATGATAGCCCATCCGGGACGAAGTGATGTTATAGGCAGGTACTGCGAGCACGGTTACTCCTGCAACATCGATCGAGTGGCCATGCTGTAGAACTTCCCCATGACCAAGCTTTTTGCGGGATGCCTCCGACAGAATTATGCGTGTTTCAGGCTTGCTGAGAGCAGCTATAGCTTTTGGATCGAGATGGTCGTTGTGCTCGTGTGTTATTAAGATTAAGTCGGCCTTGGGGTACTTGGAGAAATTAGCATATTGACTCACCGGATCTATATAGATATTAGAGCCGTTGTAGGCTAGAAGCAAAGAGCCATGGCCAAGAAAGACTATCTCCAATTTGCCTTTCAGTGTATCGAAGAAATCGGATTCTTTTCCTTCTGGCCAGCCCTGAGCATAACCTGTCATCGCTGAAAGCGAAAAGGCCAATACAATAGAAAAGAGCATATTTGCCATATCGCACCTCTCTATTATTAGATTAATGCCAGCGATAAGCCAAAGTCAATAAAATCTGTTTTCGAGAGGAAAACTGATCTGCACAAATAAGAAATCTAGGCAAAGATCATGTTGTTCATTGCACACCTATTTGATGATATGGCAGCGGAACCATGTTCTTAGCATTCGTGAGTACGGTTACATAGGTCCGTATGATGCAGTAGGAAATGTGGTGGATCTCGATCTTCCGGCAGATATTGCTCCCTATCGAGCTGGTGGAGCCGGTTATTTTGGTTTTCAGAAGAATACCTCATAGGCCTCTTTGTAGGGCAGCATAGACTTGAAAAGAACCTTTAGTTTCTAGTGCGAACACTACCCATTATCACGGATGAACTGCTTATCATGGATGGACTGCCGAATTTCCGATAGAGAAGCTCTGGCACGCATTGGAGCTAATGCACATCTGACGCTCTATCGAACATGGGAAAATATAATGGACAAAGTTACACAGAGATGTTTTTCTATCTTCGAGCGTTGGGAGCAATGAGGCCTTTGGGAACTCTGTGGCGCCTTGGACGAGAGCCTTTGCTTGCTATGTCAGAAATGAATAGCAACGAGAAATAATATAAATTATGTAATGTGATAAAGCATAAATCACCGCGTAAATCACCTCACATTTCATAAGGAAAAAGATAAGGTTGATTATCTTCGAGACGTTTTGTTATGGTTCTTAGGATTACCTGCAGATCCCGCGATTCAGTCACAAAATCGAGGGAGTCTCCGGGGATAGTAAGAATTGGGGCAAGAGTAAAAGAGGAAATCCATTCCTCATAGAGATTGTTGAGTCCTTCGAGATACGAATCGGGAATCGATGATTCGAAATCTCGCCCGCGCTGCTTTATTCTCGACTGCAGAGTAGATACCGAAGCACGGATGTATATCACAAGGCTTGGGTGAGGCAAGATTTCGGCAAGGGTTGCATATAGGGCTTTATAGATACACCATTCGCGCTCGGCCATGATTCCCTGGATATAAAGATTCCTGGCAAAGATTTCGGCATCCTCGTAGATCGATCTGTCTTGAACAACGGAATGCGGATCTTCGCTCAATTTGCGGTGCATATCAGCTCGATGAGACAGAAAGAAAAGCTGGCTATGGAATGCCCATCGTGACATATTTGCATAGAAATCCTTGAGAAAAGGATTTTCCAGGACTGGCTCAAGATAAGCTATAAATCCTAGATGCTCGGCGAGCAGGCTCACAAGTGTCGATTTTCCTGCACCGATGTTGCCAGCAACCACAACATATCTGCGACTCATTTCAATCGAAGACTAATCTCTAGAAAGCAAAGGCGCAAGCCTATAACCAAGGTATGGTGTAGGTATGGTGTTCAATTGTAAAGCATAGCAAAGCATTGTAAGCATTGCAGCGCACCGTTGCTTTTTAGGACAAAGATAAGTATCCTCTCTCATATAGTACGAGAGAATATATCCCTCAATGGGAAGGAGTCTTATTCATGAAACGCTTTGTAATCTTATTATTTGCATGGCTCGCTGTGATTGCTTCTATCGGTGCGCAGCAAGCTCCAGCCGTCCAGTCACCCTATTCAGATGCTGCGCCTCAGACGAAAGAAATCATCGATGCTGCTCGTCTCCTGGAAGCCAAAGGTCAATATTCAAAAGCCTGGAATCTACTTGCTGCCTTCGACCCTGACAGCAAAGATGGTTATGTTCTCGCCGAGAAGATTCGAATAGCCCTGGAAGACAGCATTGGCAATGGTATGCTAGTCAGTTTTAGCTTCGTCGATTTAGCGGAAGGGCAGAGCATCTATGAAGCATTTTTGAACCCACCCGAAAAGCAGACAATAGTGGATTTCAATCCTCTAGATCTAGTCGAAGCGCTAGAAAAATCCAGCGAAGCTATACCACCCATTCTCTCCCTTGAATTAGCAGGTTACCTTTACGCCGTAAATCAGCAATATAGCGATAATTGGATGATCGATGGCTATACTATTCAACAAAAGGCGGTAGAAAACTACGATAGAGCTCTCGCTTATGGCCTATATAACGACAAGAGTCTTGCAAATCACGCCGAACTTCTAATGAATCTTCAGCAGTATGAAGGTGCCGAAAAGGTACTAAGACAAGCTATTTCTCTATTTCCCGAGGAGCTTAGCTTTGCGGTAAGCCTTGCAAACAGTCTCAACTACCAGGGCAAATTCGACCAAGTTTATTCTGTTATCGATAAGGTAATCGAAGATCCTGATGTCACTAGTTCCACGTATAATGCCTATGTGGAAGGTATCAAGGCCGGCCTCAATTCTGGTGATACGCAGAAGACTGATTTATATGTCGATGCGATGATCGAGCGCTTTCCGGATGAATATGCCCCAATGCTGATTCAGCATCTTGTCGCAGTAATAATGGGCGAAATAGAAGAAGCCAATGTCTCTGCGGACAGCGTTACCGAAAAATTCAACGTCGATCCCAATGTCGTACAATCGCTGCTATCTACCTGGCTTGGTGCTTCAGACCCGGTTTCGGGCTTCGATTATCTAAACCGCTCGCTTGAAAAGTATACGAGCGATGATCAAGCAATGGGGACCTTGTTCTTCTATAGAGCACTTATGTATGCACAGACAGCTCGGTCAGCTGATGATCTCAAGCTAGCCATTGTCGACATGGAGGAAACAGAGAAGCGCTTTAGTGCCGTATATGATAAAGAAGATCCTGTCTTCCAGACTATTGAACAGCTCCTCACAGAATGGAAACAGATTATAGAACAGCTCCAAGAGAGTGATAGTGCTTCGTCCTCCGAGCAGTCCACTCCCCCTGAAGATTCGAATACGGCTTCTGGGACGAGCAACTGAACTGATATTTGCAAAAAGAGACTATGCAATCGGTCTTTTGCATTCACAATGCGACTGTCATTGCGGGCTATGCGCGCATGGACCGCAGTGCTGTGCTTGTGGAGGGCGATTCAATCGCCGATGTTTTCTCTGAGCGCAGATTTGCGCAAAAGTCCTTTGGGCCACAGGTGCATTTGATCGATGCCGGGGGCGCCTATCTTACTCCCGGCTTTATAGACACCCATATTCATGGAATTGGAGGCTTTGGCACAGAAGACATGTCCGCCGAGGCCATTCTTGCAATGAGCGAGATACTACCTGCTTGGGGAGTGAGCTCTTTTGTTCCGACATTGTATCCCATGCCGGAAGAAGATATGATCCGGGCAATTAGAGCCGTGGTCTTGGCAATGGGTCATGAAACAGGAGCCGAGATTATTGGAATTCATATAGAAGGCCCGTTCATCTCACCCGCTCAACTTGGGGTACAGAGAATAGAGTTTGTCAGGCCTGTGGATCTGGAGCTAATGCAGCGCCTTTGGGATGCTTCGGAAGGTCATATTGTCAGCATGACCGTAGCGCCGGAGCTCAAGGGAATGCGCGAGCTGGCGCTGTTCTGCAATCAGTTGGGCATTGTGCTTCAGGCGGGCCATACCGATGCTAGCTACGAGAACATGATAGAAGGCATGCAAGCCGGAATAAGGCACTCCACACACATGTTCAATGCGATGAGTCGGCTTCATCATAGAAACCCTAACGCAGTCGGAGCCGTCCTTATCCAGTCGGATTTATCTTGCGAGATTATAGCGGATGGGTTGCATGTGCATCCTGATCTGATTCGTCTTCTTTTCCGAGACAAACCGGAAGGCAATATCGTGCTGGTTACAGACTCGCTCAAACCGACAAAGCAAGCGGTAAATGCTCCCATGTTTGCCAATGATGAGGAAGTATACCTTGAAGACAATCTCTTCTATAGAGCAAGAGATGGAGTGATTGCTGGCAGTTCTCTTACCATGATCGAAGGTGTCCTGAACCTGGTCAGATTCGGAGTGCCGCTTGAGAGCGCAGTAAAGATGGCAAGTGCAAATCCGGCTCGAATATTCGGCCTTAGAAGACGTGGTATGATTAGCCCAGGATATAAGGCGGATCTTGTGCTCGCAAATACGGACTTCGATGTGCAGATGACAATAATTGATGGCAAAATAAAATATGATCATAATGCTATTGAAAGGCGAATAATATGAGAGTTGTCATTCAGCAGAGCTATGAATTGATGTCAAAATGGGCAGCTTATTATCTGGTACAGCACATAAATGAACATGATTCTCAGAAGCCATTTGTACTTGGACTTCCAACAGGCTCAACTCCGCTTGGAATGTATAGAGAACTGATCACCCTCTGCAAAGCTAAAAAAGTCAGCTTTAAGAATGTAATTACATTCAACATGGACGAATATGTTGGCCTTACGTCCGAACATGAGCAGAGCTATCATCGTTTTATGTGGGATAATTTTTTTTCTCATATCGATATAGAACCAAAAAATGTACATATTCTCAATGGCATGGCCATAGACCTGCAGAAAGAGTGCACTGCCTACGAAAAGGCGATATGCGATGCTGGTGGAATTGATTTATTTGTCGGCGGCTTAGGTGCGGATGGACACATCGCGTTCAACGAACCTGGTTCATCTCTATCATCGCGTACAAGGATCAAGACACTCACCCGGGATACAAAGAAAGCCAATGCCCGGTTCTTTGGTGGAGATCCAGAAAAAGTCCCGTCACAGGCTCTTACCGTAGGTGTAGGTACAATAATGGATGCACAGGAAGTCATGATTCTTGTATCGGGAATGGAAAAGGCAAGAGCGCTAAAGCATGGCATCGAGATGGGCGTGAACCATATGTGGACAATAAGTTGCATTCAGCTGCACCCAAAAGCCATCGTGGTCTGTGACGAAGATGCTACAAATGAGTTGCGTGTAGTCACAGTACGTTATTTCAAGGAGATCGAAGCTCCAAATCTAAGAAACTGGGATTTGGATTAAGGTTTGAAACATCAGCTCAGACTGGCTTTTGTACGAAGATTACTATGAGAAGCGATATAAAAGGCATAATGGCCATGGTGGCGACCTCTGTTTGCTGGAGTCTAAGCGGCTTATTCATTAAGCTCATCGATTGGCATCCTATTGCAATTGCCGGAGCGCGAAGTCTTGTTGCAGCACTCTTTATTTTTGCGGTAGTACGCAAGCCAAAATTGAACTTCGGTAAGAACCAGATTATCGCCGCGATATCTTATTCATGCACTATGCTCCTATTCGTCTACGCAAACAAGAATACAACCAGCGCAAATGCAATTCTCCTTCAATATGGTGCGCCAGTATATGTAATGCTCCTTTCGGGTGTTATGTTAAAAGAAAAGCCTCTTCCAGAGCAGATAGGTGCGCTCATTGCGATTGTAATAGGGATGTGCTTGTTTTTTGCCGATTCGCTCAGCCTTGGCCATATAAAGGGCGATGTAGCGGCGGTCTTGGCAGGTATGACCTTTGCAATCCATATGCTTTTTATGCGACAACAGAAGGAAGGCTCGCCCATTGAATCACTGTTTATCTCCCATTGCATGACAGCTATCGTTTCACTTTTGATTTGTATCTTCTTGCCTCCGCCTGTCATCAGCAAGAGATCTGTGGCTGCCATTCTCGGCCTTGGCATAGTCCAAATAGGTTTTTCCGCCGTATTTTTCAGTTATGCAATAAAGCGCATAACCGCAATCCAGAGTTCTCTCATATCTATAATCGAACCAGCGCTAAATCCAGTATGGGTATATCTCGCTATCGGCGAAAAGCCATCGAGAATGGCTATCTTAGGGGGAGTGATTATTCTTTCCGCTGTAGTTATATCTTCGATATTTAGTGTCTCCAGAAGTGCGCGACCCTCGAGCATGGACGGAGGAACCTGAAGCGAACCTACATGAAGCTGCATAACGAGAAAGTCATATGAAGCAGATAATTGCGCTGCTAACTAGTTGAGCTGCAAGCTATTTATAATAGCTAAAAAGACTAAGAATATAAATCAAGGAGGCGGAAGCTAAGGACTATGAGGCAGAGTTTTCTTTCCGTCACAATCCTCCTCATACTGATCACCGATCCTTTAGGGAATATTCCACTATTCATTGCATCCTTGAAGCATGTACCTAAGGGACGGCGTTCGGAAGTGATCTTACGGGAGTGTCTCATCGCTTTTCTGGTCTTGGTGGGATTTCTTTTCTTTGGTGAGGTATTTCTAAGCGCTTTGAATCTATCAGACGATATCCTTCGCATATCAGGCGGGGTAATCCTTTTCTTGATTGCTTTGAACATGATCTTCCCAGGAACCGGCGGGAAGCTTGTCGAGGATGAGATCGAGGGCGAGCCATTTATTGTGCCCGTCGCCATTCCATTGATAGCGGGACCAAGCGCCATTACCTATGTCATGCTTTTGATGAAGTCCGATACTTCGCGAGCGCTTGAATGGGTTGGGGCGATTTTTATAGCCATTCTTGTCACCATGGTAGCGTTTTTCATGTCGAACAAATTGAAGGAGTGGCTTGGCCCAAGGGCTCTCTCGGCAATCGAACGCCTTATGGGCTTGGTGCTGACAAC
>Ga0255345_1004196_pt1 | contig 16016 bp, 16 predicted proteins | sample wastewater_treat_6_FD_192415 | JGI IMG/M metagenome (GOLD analysis project Ga0255345, IMG submission 192415) | Wastewater microbial communities from Lulu Island WWTP, Vancouver, Canada - plant20 | ecosystem: Engineered > WWTP > Wastewater > Unclassified | place: Canada: Vancouver, British... | reverse complement strand
AAAATTTAAAACATTTTCTAATGCTCTTAGAGCTTCTACAGAAGTTTTTCACATTACACATGATATCTTAAATGAAAAAGGATACTCTGTTGGACTTGGTTATGAAGGAGCGTATGCCCCTAAAGAACTTGAAAGTAATGAAGAGGCATTTAATATTATTCTAGACTCCATACAGAGAGCTGGTTTTACCAAAGATGATTTTAAATTAGCTATAGATATAGCTTCATCAGAATTCTTTAATGAAAATACACAAAGATATACTCTTAAGAGTGAGAAAAAAGAATTAAGTAAAGAAGAATGGATAGAGCTACAAAAAGATTGGTACTCTAAATATCCTATGATTAGTATAGAGGACCCCTTACATGAAGAAGATTGGGAAGGATGGATAGACTTTACAACAGAATTTGGACAAGAATATATGATTGTAGGAGATGATCTTCTATGTACAAATAGTAAAAGGATACAGAAAGGAATAGAAGGGAAGGCTATGAATACTGTTTTGATTAAACCAAATCAAATAGGTACTGTAACAGAAACTTTGGATGCTATTAAAACAAGTATAAAGGGTGGCCTTAATGCAGTAGTATCGCATAGAAGTGGTGAGACTAATGATTCTTTCATTGCAGATTTAGTAATTGCAACCCCAGCACAGTTCTGTAAATTTGGAGCACCTAGTAGAGGAGAGAGGGTTGTTAAATACAATAGATTATTAGAAATAGAGGAGATTTTACAAGCTTAATCTAGGCTCCCTATCTATTCTTTCTATCTCATCTCTCTTTTCTAAAACTTCTTTGTTTAGAACCTTGTAATATCCTACCAAACCAATAATAGCTGCATTATCACCTCTGTATTCTTTAGCAGGATATACATAATTCAAACCATATGATCTTACTAACTTACCAATATCTCTTAAAATTTCCTCTCCGTTAAGTACTCCACCACCTACAAATACACTTTTTACATTGGGATATTTTTGTATAGCTAAATCTAACTTAATTATCAAAGACTCAATAATTGCATCTAGAAAACCTCTGCAGAAATCATACACCCACTCCTTCTCTTTTCTACCCTCTTCTCTTAACTGTTTACTCTTGTAAAGAGCAGCTGTCTTAATCCCTGAATAGCTGAAATTTAAATCATTTGAACTTTTCATTGGAACAGGAAAAGAAATGACATCTGATTTACCTTTTTTGGCAAACTCTGTTAAAGTTGGACCTCCTGGATAACCAAAATTAAGAATCCTACCCACTTTGTCAAAAGCTTCCCCTACTGCATCATCTAATGTCTGCCCTACTTTCCTGTACTCCCCTATTTTCTCTGTATATATTAATTCTGTATGTTTACCTGAAATCAAAATACCTAATGCAGGAAAAAGCTCTTGCTCTTTTAAATTCTCTAGTTCTTTTACGAATGTTTTTCCTTTAGAATTCTGTAGAAGACCAGAAAGTAGATGCCCCTCCATATGGTTAATGGGAACAAAAGGCTTACCATATTTAATAGCTAACTCTTTTGCAAAATTAAGACCTACCTCTAAATCTATTGCTAATCCTGGACCATATGTACATGCTATATATTCAATACTCTCTATTGATACTTTTGCTTTTTTAAGTGCTTCCTCATATACCATAGGGAGATTCTTCTCATGTTCTCTTCTAGCAATATCGGGAACTACACCTCCCCACTTAGTATGAATTTCCACTTGAGATGATACAATACTTGAAAGTACTTTCCTTCCCTCTAGTACAGCTACAGAGGTATCATCACAGCTTGTATCAAATGCTACTATTAGCGGCTCTTTATTCATATATCTCTATACTCCTTTCCTCTAATGATACATATTTAATTACAACTTTGTACAATGGCGTATTCATATTGTCACACAAAGCAGAAATCTCTTCATAGTACTTATCTGCCCATTCAATTACAACTATATTCCTTTTCTCTAAGTTCTCTATTAAACCTGATTTTTCTAATTCTCCTTCTTGTAATCTCCATGTGTCCATATGGGCTAAAACTTTTTGCTCCTCTTCCTCCTCATAATTGTATTCATTGATTATGGTGTAGGTGGGAGAGTTAACAACCTCTTTTACCCCTACTGCCTCCCCTATTCCTTTTGCAAATTGGGTTTTACCTGCACCTAGCTCTCCACTGAGTGCAACCACTACAGGAGCATTTCCCTTTACATACTTAAGTGCGAATTCTTTTGCAAAGTGTATCGTCTCATCCTCACTCTTTGTCTCTCTTTCCCCTATCTTCTTGTTTTCAACCAATGCGTTTTCAAACTGTAATTTCCCTTGTCTAAGTACACTTAATTGATTCATTGTAGTATCTAGTACTGTAGATGGATCATTTTTAGGAAGCTCCCCTGCATCTAGGAATAGGTCTATTAACTCTAGACTTTTCTTAGGTAAGTTCTCTATTAACCTCGCTATGCTGTAAGGAGCAGGTCTGTATGATACATTTGCTGATGTAGCTGTAATGGGCTTGCCAAATACTTTGATTAATTCTAATGTAAAACTATAGTCAGGGTATCTTACTCCTACTGCACCTTGTGTAGATACAACAGGAGGAACAAGTTTCCCTTTACTTATAGATATGACTGTTATTGGTCCTGGTAGATAGTTTTCATAGAGATTATCTGCCATTTCGTTAATATCTACATACTGTTCTGCCATATCTCTATCTGCTACTGCTACTGATATTGGTTTGGATCCTCTTAATTTCTTGTATTCCATTATCTTCTTTAAAGCTTTAGGGTTTGTAACATCTCCTCCCAATCCATAGCATGTCTCTGTTGGATATACAATTAATCCACCGTTTTTTAATACTTCAACGGCTTTTTCAATTGCAAAACTCCTCTCTTTTTTAATATCAATTATGTTCATGGTATAATGATATTATACTAGGAATATGTCTAAATGCCTATATTCCAATACTTTTAAATTTATTTGTTAAAATAATGTCAGTATTACAACTAACAAGTGCAAACTTTAAAGAGGAAGTATTAGATTATCAAGGAGTTACATTAGTTGATTTTTGGGCTCCATGGTGTGGTCCTTGTCAGATGGTTGGTCCAGTTATGGAGGAGATTGCTAAAGAGATGGAAGGGAAAGTAAAAGTTGGTAAAGTTAATGTTGATGAAGAGGGAGCTTTGGGACAGGAGTATGAGATTATGAGTATACCTGCTGTTTTTGTTTTCAAAAAGGGAGAAGTTGTAGAGAAACTAATTGGTGCTATGGCTCTAGAATCATATATTGAAGCCTTAGAGAAGCATCTTTAACTTTTTGACTTTTAGGTATATACCTTTTACAATTATGTATGCTACTTAAATTAAACTATTAATGTTATGTTTAACTTTGTTAGAAAGTATTTTATATTTTTTCTCATTTTAGCTTTTGCCCTATTAGGTACATGCACCTATTTCTTCTTTTTTAAAGAGAAAGAATCTACTCCTAAGACTGAGGCTACAATGTTGTTGATTGAGTTTGAAGAAATGGGAGGGTTGGAGAATATGACAAAGCAGATGCACAGTAGAGGTATTCCAGGAGTATTAATGGTCTCTGTAGAGTTCCTAAATGAGCATTGTGAAGAGGTTAAGGCTTTAGAGGACTACAATATCGAAATTGCAGGATCTGCTCCAGGAACACCATTCTGGGATGTTAGCTATGATGAACAAAAAGAGATTATGATTAAAACAAAAGAGGGTATTGAGGCTTGTACTGGAAAGAAGATGAGAATATTCTCTTCTAAATATTTTGCATATACTGAGGATACCATTAAGATTGCAGAGGAGTTAGGTATTGAGTATGTGTTTGCTAGAGGTACCACTCAGGCAAGGGCTACAATATACAAGCCAGCAGAGTATGATGTTAAGATTTTCTCTGTTTCTAATGTAGGTTCTAAGAATTGGGGTACTGGTAGTTTATGTGATTTTAGTTACTGGGCTAGAGAGGGAACTGCAGCAGACTTTAGAACGGAATTACTTAATGCTATTGAAGAGCATCCATATATTTCACCTGTATCTCATGCATACCTAGGTGGTAACAGGGTTGATTGGAATGAGGTGTACTTAGAGTTGTTTGATAATCCTGATGTTAAATGGGTAAGTTTTGATGATTTCCATACAGATTATGACAAGAGAGATTATGATGATATTCCTATAAATATGGAAGTTCAGTATGAGAATGTCCAGTATACTGAAGAGGAGTGTAATCCTAATGATCCTGATAATATTTGTCAGTAGGAGTAAGGGTATACAATTGTTATTTTAGATATAGTTTGATATACTTTTTGAGCTATTGGAGTGGTAGCTCAATTGGTTAGAGCATCTGCCTGTCACGCAGAAGGTTGCGGGTTCGAGTCCCGTCCATTCCGTCCCGCTAACTTATAGTAGTTTCAACAAACACCATTTCTTTCAGATATGTCTTGTGAATAATCTTGATATAATTATTCTATGAGTGATATAAAAGTAAAAACTGTTGAATATTATGACAACGAAGCCAATACTTGGTCCGCTTCACACGGAGGTGATGATGATGAATCTTGGTGGAAAGATGAAATGATAAGATTTAAAGAATATCTTCCTAATGGGAAAGTTATCGAAATAGGTTCGGGAGTTGGGAAAGATGCTCAAGCTTTAATTAGTTTAGGGTATGACTATGTGGGAACAGATGCTTCGATTGGACTACTTGAATTAGCTAGACAGAGAAATCCTTTAGCACTATTTGTTAAAAAATATATTCATGAATTAGATTCTTCATTAGGAGAATTCGATGGATTTTGGGCTTCTGCTGTTTTATTACATATCCCTAGAGATGAGATGATTAATTCTTTGCTAGTAATTTCATCTGTATTAAAGAAAGATGGTATAGGTTTTATTACAATGAAAGAGGGAGAAGGAGAACAAATAGATGAGAAAACAGGAAGACTTTTTACCTATTACAAAGAGCATGAATTTCGAGATGTTCTGGAATCAACTGGTTTCTTCGTATTAGAGGTTAAGAAGAGAGATACAGAGAAAGATAATTGGTTAATATTTTATGTTAAGAAAACAGAATAGATAGATTTTGCTAATTTATATTATCAATTATCGAGACAAGTAACTTACATATATTTTTCCCGCCGATCTGTTCAACCTAGGGAACAATAATCGAACCTTGTATTCAAGAAACCCTATGTCCCGTCCCGCTAACTTATAGTTTTTTCCATTAGGCCTGATTGCTATATCTTAGGATGCTTATGAAGATTAAGTTATTTTCTATCAAATCGTTCCATTTCCGAAAACTTTTCGGAATAATTTCTTAAGAACTCTCTATCTTTTTCATCCGTTAGCCTCTCTAGTGCCTCATTATAAGTAAACCACCCTGCTTCCTTAACAGACTTATCTCTTGGACTTAAAGATCCTGTGTGGTTCGTTTTGAAAAGAAACATATGTATTTCCATAGGATAGGCTCCTGGAGTATCTTCTGTAATTCCATTAGGATATCTTTCATAGATACCTAATTCCTCTATAGAGTCAAAGTGTTCTAATCCAACTTCTTCTAGGACCTCTCTTTTTGCAGCTACCAAATATTCTTCACCCTCTTCTACACCCCCTCTTGGAAATCCCCAAAGGTGTTCATTTGCTAAAGCTATTTTATTTTCACAGTTTATTACTATTGCCCCTGCTCTATATGATTTTTTCATTTATAAAACTATTTAATATATTTCTTACCTCTTCCATTTGTTCTTTTGTTTTTAAATCATTATATTTGAATTTATCTATTAAAATATTTATATAATCTTTTTCTTTAACTATCATATATGTTTCTTTGTAATTTAAATCAAAAATAAAAGCTAGTACACAAACCCAATAATCAAGAGGAGTTATTCTATCGTAAATACTAACACATTTTTTTGATTTTACTGTATCATAAACTACTTTTGTTAATGTTGAATCTTCTATATCTCTTATAATCTTAATCTTTCCCGGGAAAATAGCTTCAATTTTTTCTTCCATTTTAACTCTGAAATTATCAAGTTTATCAGCATCTCTCAATATTTTTGAATGGGTTAATTCCCTTCCGCTCAATCCGTCTTCTATAGCTAATCTACTATGATTATTAATTGCTATTTTTATTATCTCATCATAGCTAGAGTCATCTATAAAATCCCTAATCAAATTATCTTCAAAAAGCATTTTAATTCCATATGAGGCATGGTCAAATCCCCTGTTATCAAAACGCTTATAAAAAGCTATCTCTTCAAATCTTCCGATATCATGTAGAAGTGCAATTAATTGAGCTAATTCAACATCTTCTTTAGATAAATTTAATTTAGTTGCAATCTCTTTGGCATTATTTACGACATGATAAGTATGCGCTACTTTCAATTCAAAGCCCAAGTCTGTTTTCGTACCATATTTTTTCAAAAATGTATTAAATGCATTTTTAGATTTTTTTATATTAATCATACATTAGTCCTCCCAATTATTATTAATCTCATCACTTTATTCTTAAAATTTTTAAGTGTTTTTAACATATTACACTAGTTTTGCCCAAAAGTGTAAAAACTTTTTAGGCATTTCTTAAAACCTGATATTTAATTGAAATATATGCAAGACAAACAACTCCTTAAAGAAGCCCTTAAAAAATACAACAAAGATGATTACTACATCCTTAGCTGGGATGAATATCAGTCAGAACTAGATACACTAACTAAAAAGATTGTTGAATACGTTAATAAGAACAAAATAAATATCGATGCTGTAGTTCCAATCCTTAGAGGTGGTAATATCCCCGCCACCTATCTAGTCTATACCCTTAGTGTTCTTCATATACTCCCTGTTCAGTATAAATATTTCTTCATTGATAAAAAAAGATGTGAATTAAGAAGATTATTTACAATAAAAAAAGAATCTATACATAAGGATAATCCTACATTTCTCCTGATTGAGGGGAACCATTGCTATGGCAATCAGGCAAGATACGCTGCAAAAGATCTTAAAAGCACTTTTCCTAATTGTAGAATTATATATGGTGCTTCCAATATGGATTACAATTACCAAGATGTTGTAAAAGATGCAGAGATTTCTTTCTATGGGAGCTTAACAAATGCATGTAAGGAGCTAACTAATAAGGAATGTGAAAGTTTAGGTCTTGAATACAAGAAAGAACCTATATTCCCATGGGAGAAAGTTAATGAAGAATGGGAGATTGTTGAACTAAAACAACATAAATACAATAACCTTAAAGAAATACAAGCGAACTCTGAATTAGTTGCAGAATATGACTTATCATAGGTTCAAGACTGGTATGCCCCGTTTTTCAACATGTTCCAACAAGATCCGTCCACTATGCTAAGTAATGCTTATGGGGATTGAGTATTTCCTGTGATAGAGCCCCTAATTAGCGACATTAATTGGGCTATTATCCACTACAGATAGAATACACTCAACCCATATTCTATAATCCTCTTCAAAAGATTCTTTTGTATACCATGCAATATGAGGCGTAATCATTACATTACATCCATAATCTTTCACTTTAACTTTATCTTCATCTAACGCTATTCCACCAATTGATTCATCTTTAACTTTTTCTACCGCATAATCAAAATCCCACACGTCGTTTCCTGTTGTATTTATAATATATGAATTCTTCTTCATCATATTTATTCTTTCTTTATTCATAAATTCTTTTGTCTCAGAACTATCTACAATTGTTAGAAAAATATAATCTGAAGTTTTCAATAGTTCTTCTAAGTCTAAATATGAATATCTTGAATCTTTAGATCTTCTTGACCAATAACAAACATCCATACCGATACCTGCTCCTAATTCAGCAACACTACTACCTATATCCCCTAGACCAATTATCCCCATTCTTTTTCCTTTAAGTTGATATCCCAAATGTTTATCATAATCTAATTCCCATCCGTTACTAATTATCAATGGCAGTTTCTTTGTAATTGATAGCATAAGAAATATTGCATGTTCAGCAACAGATTCAGTTGAATATTTAGGAACATTTGTTAATACAATATTTTTCTTTCTTAAATACTTTCCATCTATCCAAGAATAACGAGTCGTTGGTAAACATATACCTTTGAGATTTGGTACTTTATCAATAACATCATTAGGAAATGTCCTATCACATATCTCTGGAGCTAGAGCTAATACTTTTTCTTCTTCTGAAAATATTTCTTTTGACTTATTCCACTCTTCATTTGTTTCTATGAAAACCACATTACCTTTCTCCTCTAATAAAGAAATCTGTTTATTTGTAAAAGAAGTCTTTTTATCGGCAATTATTATTTTCATTAAGTAGAAAAGTTAATTTATTAATACATTATACACCTTTTCTATACTGTCTCGAATGTTTCGTAATAATCAAATAGATATTTACTTTATAGCCATTACACTGTAAAATTACACCATGCAAAATAATTTATTTATAAATAATTATCGATACTCCTTCTGGCATCATTATTGTTGCTCTGGGAGGTATTTGCATCAACTGTAGAATTTCAGTTAACTAGAAAAAGCATATAACCTCCAAAATTGGAGGTTTCTTATTTATATATAACTTATTTTAAAAATAAAAATGGAAATAGAAAAAATATTAAAAGATCTTATAGAAATACCATCGGTTACATCCGATACAAATTCCTGCAAGAAAGCAATTAATTATATTAATACCTTGGTTACTCAAGAGGGACTTAGAACCAAAATTTTTGAAAACAAAAAAACCTTTTGCCTCTTAATAGCAAAAGAAATTAAACAAAAGTATGAGATTATCTTAAATGGTCACTTAGATGTTGTACCTGCTCCTTTATCTCAATTTAAACCCGTAATTAAGATTCAAGATGGTAAGAGAATAATGTACGGGAGAGGAACAAGTGACATGAAAGGTCCCAATGTGAGCATTTTGCTTGCATTCATTGAGAGTATAAAAGAAGGAATTGATATAGATATGGCTTTACTGTTTACTACAGATGAAGAAACAGGAGGATTTAATGGAACAAAATATTTAATAGAACAAGGGATCTCCTCAGACATAATATTTATTCCAGATGGGGGAAAAGATTGGAGTATATGTACGGGGGAGAAAGGAGTTTTTCAAATAAAGTTTATAGCTAAAGGTATAAGTGCACACGGATCTCGAGTATGGTTAGGGGATAATGCTATTGAGAAATTAATAAAGGTATATCGGAATATAGAGACAGAATTCAACAAAAGATGGGGCAAACCTACCAAAAAGAAAAACTGGATACCAACAATCAATTTGGGAGCATTAAATGGAGGAAATGCGGCAAACAAAGTACCTAATGAAGCAGAAATGCTAATAGATATTAGATACCCACTACCAATGCAACAATTAGATTTTGAAAAAATTATAGAAAAAAGTCTTGTGAATAATGTAACATGGAAACCAATCTCCACTGGAGCTCCACTCGAGACTGATGACAAGAGTAAATACTTTAAAAAATGGGTGTCTCTAATAGAAGATCCCATATTTGAAAAAGAACCTGGTGCTTCTGATGGAAGATTCTTTGCAGAGAAAGGGATGAATGTTATCTTAACAAAGCCCATATGTTCAGAGCCACACATTGATAATGAGTGGGTAGATGTTGATGACTTAATTATCTTTAAGGATAAAGTAAAACTTTGGTTAAAATCTATATAATCGTAGGGGCATAGGAAAATGCCCCTATCTCTTTTCTAGAGGTAAGCCACATTTGAATTTCACCTAATAATCTACTCCGATAATTTAACAAATGAAAACTTTGAAAGAGAAATTTTCAAAGATGAGGTTTTTGCACATCATTATGATAACATAAGGAAAGAATAATTAACTGGAACATTTCATATATGGGCTCTATACCTTAGAAAGATTCTTTAATTGATTGAAAGTTAGTTGCTGATTAAAAAAAAAGTGTGTAAAATAATCTATATGAAAAGGCCCCTTTCAAAAATATTCTTGTCATATGTTTTTCTTTTCCTTTCTGTACTTGGAGTAGCATCCTCTGCAAAGTATTTAGTACCATTAGTATTTACTTTATCTAACCAGCCTCAATACAAGTTCTCCTTTGTAAATAATAATCCAAATTTAGAAAGGAATAGCAAAAAGACCAAAAATATGGAAAGTCTTGATATTAAATGGGGAGCAGTATTTAATTATCCATTTCAAAGTAATGAAAACAAAGAAATACACTTACATGAGGACAACTTGGATTGGAGATGGAGAGAAGAGGCCAATAAATTAATTGGGGAAACATCAATTGAATCTTGTCCCGTTATTTTAGAGTACTCTATTGAGAACAATAAACTTATAAGTAGAATATCCTTTACAAATACTACCAAGAAAACAATTGACAATTTACAATATGTATTTGAAATAAATTTCCCTTCTCATTTTGTGATTGAAAATGGGAAAATCCTAACTTCAAGAAATAGGAATGCTGGAGAGGTAGTGTTAACAACAGATAATTATATTGGGAAACTAGCAGAACGATACGAAGGAAATGAGAGAGGCTCTGCAAACTACATTATAGAAATTGGGGATATTAATCCAAATCAGACAAACAATGCATTAATAGTACTTGAATACAAATAATGAACAAAAATATCTATCTAAAAAAAACAATACTATTCTTAGTTGTTTTTTCAATCTTTCTACTATCAAAATCTATTTCTTTTGCAGGATGTACTGGAACACCAACTCCATGTGGTAGCCTTTTATCTGGAAGTTGTTCAAGTTGTGGATGTAGCCCTACCACAGGATATTGTAGTAATAATGGAGCATGTACCAGCAATGCAGCAGAAACGGATTGTGGAAACTGCTCATGTGCTGGGTGTAGCTGGGGAGGATTAAGCTGTCCTTTAGTAGGAAGTTGGAACGGAGAAGAATGGATATTGGAACATGAATCATTTCCCTTTGCTGCATTCGAAGGAGTAAATACTACATCATATGATTCTTTACCAAATCTTAAATGCGAAGATGGGGAGGTAAAGATAAAAATATATGAGGGATTGCCAGAAAATTCATATGTTAAAGACTTCAAATTATTTAAAACAGATAAAGTTGATGGATTTGTAAAACCAGATCTTAAAGGTACTCCAAGAGTCGTAAAAGAAGAAAGGACTCCTGATGTATGCCAAAGTTCAAATAATGAAAAGTGTCTTGAGCTCCTTTCAAAATATGATGAACAATTTTGGGAACCATTATTTGATAATTCTAAAACAGAGGATTGGGTTGAACTAGAATTCAAAGATGTAACTTCTGAAAGTGCGAAGCTATACATCATCGCAAGAAAACAAGCCTTTCTAACAACATACTATGAATATATGGCACATATGATGGGGCAAAAACAGTTCAGTATCTTCAGTAAAATTTCGACATGGGGTATTTTTAACAATACAGTTCAAAAATGGTGGGATGAGAATCTCAAGATGAAAGTAGAAATTTGGGACGGAAGTAATTGGATAACTCAAGGATTAATCTCAGCAGGATACCATATGCCTGGTAGTGGAACAGATGATTTTTTAATTACATTTAGTAGAGAAGATAAAAGCTCTAATGATGTAAAAGTAAGATTCAGATTCTTAACAGGTGGGTTTGGAATAGATTATGTTTCCTTAGATTCTACCTCAGATCCAGAAATGAGCATAACAGAACTCAGTGCAAAAAATATTACTTTTAATGATTCTTCTTTGGATACTGCTTTCCCACTTTCAATGAGTTATGATGACTCATTGATAATGACATATGAGTGTAGCCCAAATGATACCTTTTATTTCTCAATTGAAGGTTACTATCTTCCTGATAACTATCTTAAGGAAAGGGAAAAAAGTCCAATTTGTGCATGGAACGAATTAATTAATTTTTTCTTAAACGGGAAAGAGTATGTAGTGAAAAACGCTTCTGAGAAAGGCCTTTACAAGCATGCCAAATGCATGGACTCTTTTACAGAAGAGGAAATTGAAAAACAACAAAGTGAATGCCCATTATACTTTATTCTTTGGATACTTTTCATAGTGATAATATCAATAGCTTTTTACCTACTTTCAAAAAAAACAAAGAAAAAATCTTTCATACCAATATTAATAATCATTTTTTGCCTAGCTGGAGTAAGTTTTGGAGTGATATCTTCATATGCCTCAATGACTTGTAGTGGTACACTCAACTGCGGTAATTGCACAGAAGCTAACTGCCAAACTTGCTCTGTATGCTCATGGATGGCACCTGCATGCTCTGGTACTCCCCCTGCCTGTAGTACATACTCAACTCAAGCATCTTGTTCCGTTTGTGGATGTACTTGGCAATCTACGGGCCTATTAGTCGATATCGTTGATGCAACAAACAAGTCGGTGTCTTCTCCAAACATTAATATGAGTGGAAAAACAATGTCCTTCTTTAACCAAACATCAACAGGAACTCTTGGTACATCTTCTGAAAAAATATCAATTCAATCTGACGGAACTATTAATTGGCAAGTAAGCATAGCAGCAACTGATGGACCAACAGGACTTTGGAAAAATGCTGGTAGTAGTAAATTTTTTGATTTTAATGACTCTACCTCAAATGTACAAGATGGTGCTGATAGCGACAATTACGGTGGTCAGTTATCAATATCTCCCGCTTCTGCCACTTTAACACCAGGTTCTGGTTGTTCCAATACTGGCTTAAGTTTAGGAAGTAATTCTTCTTTCATAGAGGGTAGCCTAAACTCAATCCTACTATTATCAGCCTCATCACAATCTTCAGGATGTAATTGGTCTTTAACAAACATCGGATTATCTCAGAGTATACCAAAGGAACAAGCTGCAGATAGTTATGGCATAAATTTAACATTAACCGTTGTTGCTATTTAATTTTGAATCACATAGTTCATTGTCTTCTAATCTGTTGACAAGAACCTCATAAATGTATTACTATTAAGTTGTAATCTAAATAAACAAAAGGATGAAAAGAAATCAAATAATAGTTATTGTAAGTGTTCTCCTAATTACATTTATTACTGGTGTTACAACAATGTACTTTCTATACAAAGAAAAATATGGAATTGTAAGATCAGCAACAACTGCATTAACACAAATAATTAATTCTGGGACACTAACTACAGATATTGTTGATGCTTCATATGTCCCTGTAAGTAGTCCTTCACTTGCTATGAGTGCTAAAAATTTTAGTTTTAGTTGCCAATCATCCACTGGTACTCTAGGAACTGCCACACAACAATTGTATGTACAAAATCCTGATGCAGCAGATGGGGGATGGACATTAACTATTGCTGCTACAAGTGGACCAACCTCGTTCTGGCATAGTAATAGTAGTTCTGCAAGTTATGACTACAATGATTCAACCTCTTCAGGGTGTACAGATGGTGATGATACTGACTCACTTGCAGGTCAAATGACTATTGATGCTTCCTCTGGTACTCTAGCAAAAGGAAATTGTGCATCATGCACAGTAACCAATATTACAAAAGGATCACAAGCTTCTTTTGCCGAAAGCTCTGTTAATAGTATTACTTTACTTAATGCAGCTCTAGGCTCGGATGATATTGGAGATTGGAAATTGACAGGTGTAGGAATATCTCAAACGATACCACCAGAACAACCTGCAGCTTCTGACTACTCCATTAATTTAACTATTACTGTTGCAGCAGTATAACTGATTATTAAAAATGAAAAAAATAAAAACTGTCCTATTTTCATTCCTATTATTAGTTCTGTTTCCACAAACAATTTTCGCAATCGGGCAGGAGGGTATTGGTATACTTCCAGCATACCCAAGAGAGGATAACAAAAGAACAGAGTCTATTTTTATATTTGAGCTTGCTCCAGGTACGAATGCACAAGATGGCGTTGTTGTTATGAACAATACTAACGAAACTAAAACAATCCTTGTATATGCAACCGATACTACACCCTCTTCTGATGGTGCGTTTGCATGTAAACAATTTTCTGAGAAAGTCGAGAAAGAAGGTACTTGGTATAAGTTAGAGCAATCAGAAGTAACGCTAGAGGGTGGGAAGAATATTATAGTTCCATTTACAGTAACAATACCTGAAAATTCTTCGGTAGGTGAACACAACGCATGTATTGTTGTACAAGAGAAGAAAGAAACAGGAAATAATGCAGGTGTGAACTTAAGTTTTAGAGCTGCCATCAGATCTGTAGTCACTATACCAGGCGATGTGCTCAAAAAATTGGAAATTAAAGATTTTCTACATATAAAAAATGAAAGTGGTAAAAACCAACTAACCCTTACACTCAAAAACGAAGGGAATGTATCTTTAGATACCTCAATCATTATAGAAATAATAACCTCAAAACTCTTCTATTCCAATACTTCTAACTTTACAATACTTAATAATAACGAGCAAACATTCAATTTTGATATTGGAGACAACCCTTGGGGAGGGATATACAAAGCTTTCGTAACGGTATCTTTTGAAGGCCAAAATGGACCAGAAAAAATTACAAAAGAAAGAATATTTGTTATGGTACCATCTGTTTATGCGATAGCCCTATATGCAACAATACTCATAATAGTAATTGCAACCCTCCTTTTGATATGTGGTTCTAAAAAGAAACTCAAAATAGCTCTAAAAGATTCTGAGGAATATGTTGTTAAAAATGGTGATACACTTAACTCAATTGCAAAAGATCATAATCTTAAATGGAAACTCCTTGCTAAGATTAATGGTAAGAAGCCTCCATATGATGTAAGAGAGGGAGATAGATTACTAATACCGATAATTAAGGGAAAAGATAAAGAAATATAACAACCTCCTCTTGTAGCTCAAAATAACGTGCCAATCAATGAGTCCGCAATTCCTTCTGCAGTCTCACCTATGAGCCAACAGGTGGGAATTAATACGGATATACCTCCCGTTGTTGAACAGCCGGTACAGAATCCAGTAGTACCACAACAACCTATTCCAACTCCAACTCCTAGTGGAGTAATAAATGCTGTTAAAGATGAGAATCCAACAGGTACAGGTCAAGAGGGAATAACTAGAAATTATTAGATATATTTTAATCCCAAATTAACTTCCCTCAGCAATAACAATAATCCTGTCCTCGTAAGTCTTCTGTTCCCTTAAATACCTTCCTCCACAGGATACTAGATTCAACTGCCTTACTACAGAATCTTTCTTCTCATACATTATGTCAAATGCATCCTCTATACTGACCTGTATTACCTCTACTACCTTAAAATCTTTTATGCTACCATCTCCATACTCTACTTGTATATCATCTCCTTTTACTAGCTTCTCTATATTTCTGAATATACCACCAACAGAGGAACCATCTCGGTGTCCATCCATAATACTAAGACCTACCTCTCCTGGCTTAACACTATTAACATACCACCCAGCAAGATGTACATTACTTGGTACAGCAATATTATACTCTTGATCTATTCCTACTAATTGAATATATCCATCTACAGTAATTTTGGGAATTAATATCCTTTTAGGCATATCAGAAGCAACATTGTACTCTTCAGGCTCGCTCTCTTCAGGCTCTTCTACAGAGAAAGTAATTACACCATCTGTATCAATTCTTTCCTCTGTGGCTAAATCTTTTTTATCTTCTTTTAAAAGTAAGAACAGGCCAACTAAAGCAAGAACGATACATACAAGAGATAGTATGGTAATTAATTGTAGTTTTGTTAGCCTTTTCTCCCTTATCTTGTCCATCCAAGATACTTGTAAAGGATAGAGGATGTACCTCCTAATCCAGTATTAGGTACACCTGGAAGTTTTTCTGTTTCTTCTTCTGCTTCTTTCTCAGTTTCAGCTCCTAATACATTTGCTGAGAAGAATGATGCATGATCTGTAGTAAAGGAACATCCTGGATAGGAAACTGATTTGTACTCCCCTTCAGGATCTGCTCCCGCAGAAGGATCAAGAGGGTCAAAAGTTTTAACTAAACATGAACCAATCTTTACCCATTTTGTACCATCAAATGTTTGAACCTCAAGAGTTTGTCCTAGATATTTTTCATCAACAGCTAATATTAT
>Ga0255345_1004187_pt1 | contig 16049 bp, 23 predicted proteins | sample wastewater_treat_6_FD_192415 | JGI IMG/M metagenome (GOLD analysis project Ga0255345, IMG submission 192415) | Wastewater microbial communities from Lulu Island WWTP, Vancouver, Canada - plant20 | ecosystem: Engineered > WWTP > Wastewater > Unclassified | place: Canada: Vancouver, British... | reverse complement strand
GCGTAGGCGGCATCCCGGTCTTCCGCCGTGGAAAACTCCAACTGCATCGTCATCGTGTAGCGTGTGATCGCCATAGGCGCCTCCCTGGTGTTAGCTCAGCGTCAGCAGGCTCGAACCGAAGTCCCAGTGGGTTACCGGGGTCGTATCTGCCGTTGTCCCCTCACAATAAATCGTATAATCATCCGATAGATCGCCAATGGATTCTAAGTAGGTAAATGCCTCGTCCAACGTGGCAAAGGCCCGGTTTGTATCCGTCGTCTCGTTGGTCGTACCGTTGCCCCCTGCGGTTGAGGCGGTATTAACGTAGCGAGTAACCATGTCTTATCATTCCGAGAGTATCTGCGCCATATTACGAACTCGTCATCGAACAGGTCACGGTCACGTTGAGTGTGTCGCCATTCTCCACGGCACGTGACGAACTGAAATCACCGGCCCCGAGAAGCGTGCCGGACGTGCCAGTATGGGAATCGTAATCATAGCCGGACCCCATGTCCGGGTCGATGACTTTGACGACTTCAGTGGCCATTCATGTACTCCAGCATCAGGGCCCGGCCCCGGTGTGGTTCGTTGAAGCATTTCGCGTTCAGGCTCAGGCGCAGGCCGTACCGGTCGGCGATCCGGGCACGGTACAGCGGGTCCTTGTAGGCGGCCAGCGGCTGCGGCTCGACGAACCCGCCGTCGTAAATCCGGAGGCGCGGCGAGGTCGGCATCCGACGCAGGTTACCCGGAGAGACGTCGTCCACAGCGTCCGTACTGGGCCGCCGGCGCAGCTTCAGCGCCCCGCCGCACATCCGGCACCACTGCTGGATCTGTTCCTCAAAGTCCGTACGCTTCCACCACCCCGGCACGACGGGCCAGCCGCGCCCGCCGAACAACGTGGAGAGCGACGCGGCAATCTCGCAGAAGAAAGCCCCGTTGGGATTGATCGCCGCGCTCCAGGCGTCTTGAAAGAAACAATCATTTCGCCTCCAGTCCGACACCATCTCCTCCGATGCGACGAGAAACGGATGATGCATGACATCACCACGCGTGTGGTCGTTGAGGAAGATGTTGCCGAAGGTCTGCACGATCACGTCGCGCAGGTGCTCCTTCCCCTCCGGCAGGCAGGTCCACAGGCCCAGCCGCATTCTTGGGATCTTGGACAGAGCATAATCGCAGAACCGCTCGAACTCGGGATGCAGCAGCGGCTCGCCGCCCATCATGCCCGTCATGTTCGGGAAATCCGCCAGGGAATCCACCGCCTCGCGAAACTGATCGAAATCCATGAAGTAGGGCTGTGCGTAACCGACGAACCGCGTGCAGTTGGCGCACCGTCTCCGGCAGATGTTGGTGATCTCGATCTGAATCGTGTCCATCGTCTCAAGCGCCCTCATAGCAGCCTCCACTGCTGAAGGATCCCCTTTATGCCCGGCTGCTCCTTGCCTTCCCGGTCGATCCAGCCGTTGAGCTTCTCCTGCGGCGAGATCGTGTACTGGTGCCAGAAAAACCAGCCGTCGATGTTGAGCTTCTTGAACTCCTCGACGACCGTCGTGAACTTCAGGCCGAAGCGGGCGATGTTGCGGGCCACGGCATAGTCGTCGATGAGGTTCGTGCTGTTCTTCACTGTGAGCTGCTCCTCGACCGTGGGAAAAATGTTGGCCGACGCCTGTTCCGGCGTCATGTCGTCGATGGGCCTCCACAGGTCGATGCAGTACCGGCCCGCAACCGTCAGCCAGTTGCAGCTGCCGATGTTACGTCCGTCGCGCCGGAAGTAATCGTCGTAACGCCACCGGATCGGAGCGAAATCGACGGCGTTGTGCATGACCTGGTCCGGGCCGATCAGGTTCGTTATATCCGGCGTCTCCGGATGGACGAGCGCGTCGGCATCGATGTAGACGTTGTAGTCGTTGCCCCGGCCCAGCTCGTAGATCTGCAGCTTCTCGTAGGCCGCAGGCCAGTCAGGAAACCGCCTCTCCTCGATCACATGAAACTCCGCACCCATCTTTCTGGCGTACAGTTTCAGCAGCGGAAACGTCAGTTCCGTGATTTCCGGCTGCCATCCCCTCGTTGCCAGCGTGAACAGCACTTTCTTCATCTCGATACCTCCTGATGATTTCTGAAAGCGATGCCTCCAGATCGATCGTTGGAGTGTTGAACGGCGGAACAGGATGCACCTGATCCCTGTCCTCCGCATGAACGGCGATCACCTTCGATTTTGACTTCGCGAGATCAATGATAATCCTAGCAAGATCTACCATCCTGACGTATCTAGGGTGATACACCTCTACCACCGCACCTTTGTAATCTCCTGACATAAGCCGAAGCATGGCACAGATCGCATCATCAACATGCAGAAAAGACCGTAGGGCATTACCGTACACGAACAGATCCTGATCGTGGATTGCCCTCCATACAAAAGTCGGCACCACTCTGCCATCGTTTACCGGCATGGTGGGCCCTATCACATTTCCGAACCGAGCTACCCGCACGTCTACTCGAAACTCCTCTGCATAAATCCTGCACAACCTCTCTGCAATCTGCTTCCCTTGACAGTAAGCTGTTGGGACATTGCTGTGAACCTCTACTGTTGAAGCATGTAACACTCTGTCACCTGTCTCTCTGGCGTGCTCCAGCACCTTGAGGACTACTGTAGTGTTGGCGTCGATCACCCGCTTCGGATTTTCTCTCTGCCGAACAGGCGATCCGCAGCATGCCAAGTTGAACACCCAGTTCTCTGGCAGCTTCCTGGTCGACAAAACCCCTCCTATAAATCCGGTCCTTCCGAGAATCATCCCTTCCATCCTTAATAGACAGAATCATCAAACAAAAGCACCACAAGGATACAACCCTGTGGTGCTTTCAGTGCGACAGAAGCCGCTGAAATTGCACAGTCTTTACATACGTCTAAAAAGCTGATCCAGCCATTCGAGTAGCCTTTCCCACCAGCGCCTCTTTACCGGAGGAGCCGGATCTGGGTCGGTGCCACAGGCTTCACCGGAACAGTAAAAGCGAAAGGGCTAGAATATGCGCTCTCCCCCTCTGCATTTACAGCCTTCACCACCAGAGAATGGTTTCCCTTAAGGGCGGTAACGTCCAGCACAAAAGCCGCACTTCCTGCAGGCCACCCGCCGGTAGGCGCAGTGAAATATGAAGGATAGCCAGTAGGATTAACGGCCGCTACCGAAGTTTCTGCTCCACTGTCTACCTTGTAGACGAATGAAGTAGGAATGCCAACGCTACCGTCCGCAGCAGGAACATACGGTTCGGCTACAACGACCCAGGCTGAGGCGGGGGTCGCAATGCACACGAGTGCAGCAACAAGAATAAGTACCTTTTTCATCTGACGACCTCCTCGTTTTTCTCTTTCCACTCCTTCTGTTCCGCTATCTTCTCATCGACGACCTCGGTCAGAGGAATAGGATTCATTCTAGTGCCTGCTGGATCTGGAATAGGCGTAGTCAGAGCCTTCACCCACTTAAAGGTAAAGAATCCAATCAGCCAGGTGAGGATCTTATCGTCCCTCACCCTGTTATTCCTGATAGCCAGTATCTTCAGGTACGTCAGTATATTGGTGATAACAATAATCGTGAGTACGTTTTCTGCTGTCCACCGCAGAAGCTCCTTGATGGCGTAGTCCAAGACTGGATCCAGATTCGGGATCATCCAGTTCAAGTACCAGGGAATCTTTGCTACCTCATCCATGATTCCTCCCTAAAATACCCGGTCCTCCCAGCGGCCATCCTCCACGTCAGGAGCCTCCGGCCGGAGAGGAAGCCCCTTTTTGCGCCGATACTTGTATTTCAGCCAGGTACCCCAGCCGAAAATCACGACCCCCAGGTACATCAGCAGGGACAGGAAAAACCGCCACAGGACAATCCCGAAGGCCCTCCACTCCTTCCACCAGATCTCTTCGCAAACGAAGGCCTTCCATGCATCCAGTACGTAGGTATCCAGCAGTCCCTCGAAAAATACCAGGTCGCACTGCCGCTTGGGAATAACCTGATCGGCATAGTTCTTGTCGTGGATGGTAGCCGGGCGTTTCCCTCTTCCTCCCAGCAACATGAAAATGATCGGGAGGCGTGGCACGCTAGCGAAATCCGTAACGAATCCAGCCTTTGCAGTAAAGGACCGGGATAGCCATTTACTGCAGAACACCAGATCCTGTGTCAGCATCGACCAGGTATCATTGATATTCTTCGTGACGAAGTCTCCCTTGAACGGCATAGCCTCTCCTTACACATCTTTGAGATTGTCGGGCGGGGGAAGCTTGGCGTACTCCTCCGCGACGATTCTGAAAAGCTCGAGAATCTCTGCTTCGCTCTTTCCCTTCTCCCGCATGTACTGAAAGTACGTCTGTACCGTCAGCTTGACCAATTCGAGGATGATAGCTGCTGTCATTTGAACTGCCCTCCCAGCTTGTTTAGTAGGTTCATAATTTGCTGCTCTTGCTCCAGCGACGGCGCCTGCCCCGCATCAACCATAGCGGAATACGTATCGATCAACGGTTTAACCTGGACGAGCACTTTCTTCTTCTCTCGGAGAATCTGCTTCTGCTCCTCTGTCAGCACAGCAGGATTCTCCGTCATCGAGACGTAGTCGTTATACTGGCTGATGTAGAAAGACTTGGCAGCCATGATGAATTGTTTCTCCTCGCTTAGAGGAGACTGCATTCCAGTAAGCTGTGCGCAGCCGATCAAAAACAGCACCAGCAACAGGCCAAAAAGTACTCTTCTCCGCATACTCACGCCCTCCCTTCATGGGCCATAGAAAAATGGTTTCCGTCCTGCTTCTTGAAATCTCCGCCCCATCTGTTTCTGGAATCTAGGGTTTTCCAATACTCCCCGGCAAACCGGTAGTGCTCGGTCAGAGTCAGATACTTGCCGTCGAGGAAAATTGCCAGGTCAGCCGCCAACCCTGCACAGTGTAAGCTGTTCGGGGTTCCTAGTCCCATCTTGGCATACCATTCGGCCATTTTAGGGGGACGATAGACTTCCTTCAACGCACACTCGTACCCTTTCGACTTGATGAATTGAATGAGTTTCGCCAAATTCTGCGTAAACGCCATCTGTTTTTCGGCCAGCTCTCCCATCACACACCTCCTGCGGCATTCTTTCTCTTGATGATGATGTCTCCGGTCTCGAACTGACCGCCGTTATTCTTTATCGTATGCCCGTGCTGATAGAAGACGTCGCAAAACTCCCTCATAGTTTTGTTTGTCTTGCCTATTTCGGCCATGACGGCCATGTGTCGTTCTTCTTCCCTTTTCCTCTTTTCTTCGGACAGCTTTTTCTTCTCCTCAAGCTCTGCCTGCTTCTTCTTCTCCTTATCGGAATCGGCCTTCAGAATAGCCCTCTTCACAAAGAAAGTTACCATCCACACGATTATTGGTACTGCAATGGCGGTAGCTAGAGGGCCAAAAGTTAAATCAAGAACGTACCCTCCTACATGAACCTTGCTTGTGATCTCCTTCTCCACAGGAGCCTCTCCATGCCGATAGCAAGATATAAAAACTACCAGAGGCAATACAGGCATAAATACGTGCATCAAGTAGTTTAGCAGTCTCTTCTTCATTCCATGAGTCCTCCGTTTAAGACTTAGCCCATCTACGAACCCACTCCTCTATAGATAGCTTTATCTTAGGCTCCAGAAACATCCGATGAGGACGGCATTTTTCTATGACCTCCTCATATATCCTCATCAAGATCTCCTGTTTGCCTTTTACAAACTTCATGTAGAGCTTCGCGAACTCTTCTCCTCCGTACATATAGGAGGAGATGCAACGGTTTCTATGAAAATCGTCGTACCACCAGTTATATCCTCGTGGAGCGGCGTAGTGGTACAGAGGAGGAGAGGGAAAGATATTTATGGAATACCCGAGAACCGCCAAGGTGAAGTTTATAAAATTCTCTCCCCCTCCATACACTCCTAGTTCTGTAGGCCACCCGCCCAGCTCGTCGAATATCTCACGAGACATCATCATTCCACAGGTAGACATGCACGGAACTTGGACGACCTTATCTTGAGGATAATGTCGATATTCTGTGAAGGAATAGTGAACAACCGCTTTTTCCAGATCAGTGACAAGTTTATAAATGAGTTCTCTCCCTCTTCGTTCCAGCATGTATGACAGAGGAAGGTGCAAAGTGCCATGAAGGTCATGATGGTGAGCACGATAATACTCGAACATAGGATACACAGAATCTCTGGAAGGGACGCAATGAGAGTCACAGAACCACAGAAACTCCCCTGAAGAGAGCGATACCGCGTGATTCTTAGCCTGCCAATGCGACAGCTTCTTGTCATAGCGATCGACGATCAGCCACTGGTTTGTTTTCGAGAGGCCACTCATATACTCGAAGCCTCTATCCTCGACCCGTTTCTGGCTCTCCATAGTCTCCTTGTGGAAGTTATCCACGCAGATGATCTCAAAATCTGCTCTGCCCTCAAGCTCGCAGAATATGCTCTGAACCGTAAAAGCAATCTGCGGATACTCGTTGACGAAGGGAATGATCACAGACAGTTTTCCCTTGGTGATTTCCCTCTGTAACATAAATTAATCGGTCTCCTCCCAGTCGATTTTCTTTCGAATCTGCTTATTATACTCGAAGGCGAGTTCCACGGTCTTCACAGGAGTCCCGTTCCTCCTTGCCCACAGGGCAAAAGCACTCGTATCCTTCGGAAAGCAAGTCCCTCCGAACCCTCGGTCACCGTCGAAGCCGGGAACGTCCAGATGCGAGTTCCCGATGCGGCCGTCTGCAACAAACATGGCCTTAAGCTGGTCATAGTCCAGGCCAAGGCTCTGACAGACATCGTAAATCTCATTCATATAGGTGATCTTGAGTGCAAAGAAACAATTAGCCATGTACTTTATAAGCTCTGCTCCCTCCCAGGTGGTGGGAAAGATAGGGGTGCTGGGGAATCTTTTCCGGTAAAGGGCTGCCACAGCATGGCCGGATAGGGAAGTTACTCTCTCTGCTCCTATAACGATCCGGGACGAATTGATAAAATCGAGGCGGGCTGATCGGGCAGTTAAGAACTCAGGGTTCATCACGAATTGATGCTTTGGATACTTCTCTGCGTATTTTCGAGTGGTTCCAGGTACTACCGTTGACTTGATAACGATGATCTTTGTTTCTTCGGCCAGATCATTGATACCGGAGATCACCTCATCCAGTATATCGAGGTTCTGCTCTCCGTTTCTCCTCATAGGAGTAGGGAGACACAGAAACAGGATGTCCTGATTTATCGTTTCCTCAAGAGAATCAAAGGCTTTGGCCTTGTCATAGATCTTCAGATCCGCATGAAGCGAGAACCCTTGCGCAACCGCTCCTCCAACAAACCCACATCCGATGATTCCAAGCTTCATGACTGACTCCTGGTCCACTTAACAAAATGAGCCCGATTCCCTTGTTTTATCCATCCGTTCGCTATCTTCCACTGCTCTCCTATTTCCCTTATTATCGGGGGAGAATTCTGCGTAGCGTATACACCGTACCTATATTTCTTGACAACTTCGACTATCTTGTAATTGTAGTGAAACTGCTTTTCTGGATTCTTCCCTTCGTCGAGATACGGGGTTGTCTTTTTCACGAAATCTCCCCGTATCAGAGAGGGATGCCCACAGAATCCTAGTTCTGCTTTCCTTCCCTCCGGACATTCAAAAAATCGGCCGTTCCAGGGGTAAAAGTGTCCCCAGTTCTTCGATGTTAGGGTCTCCGTTCGCCATCGAGGAAGCCGAAGGACAGCAAGATCAGGCTCGCTCTCCATCAATTCCACCATTTTCGATAAGCTGACTGGGGAAAGCAGCTCCCAATCGTCCTCCAGATGAAAAACATAGGGAGCCTCGACCTGCATCCATACCCACTTAAAGGCCACCGGAAAGCTTGGCTCGCTAGGAGTCCGAGAAACTACAACAGGAGAATAGGAGCGGCAGACGTCAACCACGGATTTCTGAGGAACATCCAGCCCTACCGGGTCGACATTGATAATGAGCCTGCACTCATGTGCACGAAACATCCCATCAAAGAACGACCTTAATGTCGTCTCGAGAATCTCTGGCCTCAGACAGGCCGTAATAGTCACATCGATCTTCATACCTGCCGAATCATATGCCGAAATTTCTCTTGGTTCTCCTGAAGATAGCGAGGAAAAGCCTAGTCTATGGGAACGTACTGAACTCGAGCCCCCGTTGTCTCCCAAATAAAACGCCCCTTATACGGGCCCAGTACCAGAAAGCATCAGCGACCGCTTCTATAGCATCGAAGATTGTGGTAGTAGCTTCTGAATGTCTTGCAATCTTTAACTGGATCCCAGTACTCCCTCAGCCGGCGCTCCAGCTTATGGTCTCGAGCATAGCATCTCTCAGAAAACTTCGCGTCCCAGTAACCCTCCTGTTGAAGATTCACGTGGTAGTGCCCCTTCTGTCCAGGTACAGCGATGGATAGGACCAGCACATCGGACATGCCGCAGAGATTCGCTACAAGAATGTCGTCATACTCCTTCTCGATGTGCTCGACCACCTCAAAACAGAGACAGACATCCATCCTCTGATGTGCAAAGGGAAGCCGTAAGTCCTGAAATGTTACGCTCTCTGCGGGGCATACTAGATAGGGTCTTGCACACGAAGACCCCTCGATCCCCCTTGCAACTACCCCAAGATCAAGAAACCCCTTAACATAATCCCCTATCCCGCATCCCACATCCACGAGAGTTTTCGGCCGAAGAGCCTTCATGACGGCCCCACACACCCACGGCACTCTCCAGAGAAGGCTCTTGCGCCGCCGAAAAAAGGCCTCCCGATAGATGTCTTCCAGTTCTTTCATCCCTTCATCCACTCATTCAGGTCCCTTAGTTGTTTTCGTATATCTGGCACTCCTAGATCCCCTCGATGGCTGATGAGGCTCTTGTCGTGACCGTTCGGAAGAGAGATAGGAACCACCTCTATTCCAAGATTAAATTCCTCGTTTATTGCCACCAAAAGATCAAACTTGCTGATCGGTTTCGAGTGGACGTGGAGGATTCCCCGGGGCATCTCAGGGCGTAACATCAGGGAATAGATAGTTCTGGCCAACTGAAGGGTAGTAACTCCCGACCAAATGTGATTCGTAAAACCAAAACAGGAAGTCTGTTTCCTGAACCACTCGAACAGTCCCTTCTTTTCCTCAGAAATCTCGGGTCCGATGATGGATGTCCGAATGGTCAGCCCTGGCGATCGGACCTCCCCGTAGCTCTTGGATTTCCCATACAGGTCCTCCGCATCTGGAATATCCGACTCCTCATACATTCCCTTCTTCCCGGAAAAGACACAGTCCGTACTGATATGGATTAATCTTGCTCCTGACCGAATGCAGGCTTCGTTAATCAGGTGAGGGGCCACCCCGTTTACTGCCAGAAGATCGAATGTAGAAACGCTCGGAACGAGCCTGGTAACAATCCCGGCACAGTTGATGACCACATCCCAGCACCCAAGCTCTACCGCTGACTCGATAGTGTCGGCCTTCAAAAGGTCACAATAGACAGGCAGCTTGTCCTGGGGCTTCCTAGACGATCCATAGACCCTCACCGTCTTCTTTGAGAGGTAGGAGTGCACGACATGTCCCAGCATTCCGGTGGCACCAAGCACCAGAACTTTCATACCCATCCCTCCTTGTGAAGCATTTCCTGAATCTCGTTGATGCTCATTCTGTGCGCTCCGCTCGAAGTGTACTCTCCTCTCGTATCGGAAGAAAACGGATGAGGATGGATAATGTAGTAGTCAGGAAATTCGGTGGTGCGTACCATCTCTTCCTCGGAAATCAGTACTTCGTGAATCTTCTCTCCCGGCCTCACCCCGATCACCTTCACAGGATAGGAGCCCGAGAAGCTGGCCACGGCAACCATCACTGCAGCAAGATCTACGATCTTGCAGGCCGGCATCTTCTTGATATAGACCACATTCCTCTCTATTCCAGTCGTTGCCAGGAATACTAAGTCTATGGCCTCATCCAAGGTCAGCATAAACCGGGTCATTTCTATATCTGTTATGGGGATTGTTTCTAAGTCTCTGATCTTTTTCTTAAAATAAGGAACAACGCTCCCTCTGCTGCCGAGCACGTTTCCGTACCGGACACAGGCAAACCGAGTACGCATAGGGCTGTCTGACAGGAAAATTCTCTCCTGAACTGCCTTGGTCATGCCCATGACGTTCACCGGCTTCACGGCCTTGTCGGTACTGATAGCCACCACAGTCCCAACATTATTCTGTATGGCTGCTGTCTTTACGTTCTGGGCCCCACAGATGTTCGTAAGAACTGCCTCGTAAGGATGATCCTCACACTGGGGAACCTGCTTGAGGGCCGCTGCATGATATACGACATCAATGGCCTTTCCCAGCATGGCAGAATGCAGACGAGCATAGTCTCTGACGTCCCCCACGATAAAAGATACGCGACAGTCCGGAAACTGATCCCGCATCTCGTATTGCTTCTTCTCGTCTCGGCTGTAGACGTATACCTTCTCTACTCCAAGAGGAAGTAGCCGCTTAAGGATCTTCGTTCCAAAGCTTCCAGTACCTCCGGTAATAAAAATTCTCTTTCCACTAAAGAACCGGGTATTGATCTCCATCAGAGTTTCCTGTACGGAAGATTATACTGCATCACCAGCCTCTCCCACTTCACCCTCTCCGGCTCTAGAAGCTTACGCAATTCCCTCTGCCGGACTCCGAGACTCCCGTGGTGGTAGATGCAGCTATTAACTACCTTGATCCAGTGGTATCCAAGTTTCTTGGACCACTCGTAGAACCAATCATCTCCGAAAAACATAGTAAGCTCTGGAGGAATCGGAGGTATCTTTCTCAGTACGCTATTCTTGAATGTAAAAGCCCCTCCCTCCCTTCGCATCATGATAGCCGTCTGAATCCTTCCCCCTCCCTTCACTTCCTTGAGCGAAGGAACCAGGAAAGGACAAGCACAGGCAGCCTTTGGATCACGGGTCAGAGCCTTCACGGCCATCTCAAAGAAGTACTTATGGATAGTCATGTCATCGTTGATAATGCAGGTGAACTCAAAGCTCTTTGCCTTGGCTACACCAATATTCCAGTAGTAGTTGACTCCTTTCCACTCGCTGATCCTGGTATAGTCCACCTCATATCCCACTACAGGAGGAGCAAATCCGGTATCGGAATCATCAATTATGATTACCTTGGAAGGCCTGTACGTCCCTATATCCATGTCAACCATAAGGCTTGCTGCCAGCATGCACTGGGTAACAGGCATCACCACCGCAATATCACACTTCGTATTTATGCTTGAACCCTCTCGCATCCAGTATCTCCTTTTTCAGGGAAGGAAATTCAGCAACAAGATCAGGAGCCAGCTTCGCTATCTTCTCCACCCGAAGAGCTGCAAAATGAATAACGGGAACCTCTACGCACTTTACCTGTCCTTTGGTCGATCCAGAGATACTCTCCACCATTCTGTAAAATCCACGGGTTTTCTTCACGTACCCGTAGTAGTCCACGGCAAAGACTTCTGGTGACTCGATGACCCTGCCCATGAGCACCCCGAACCGGCTGTTAAAAAGTTTCCCTTCTCGAACAGAGATTCGCTCTACCTTTCCGAGACACTCCTTCTTTACTCCAGCAGCAAAGACTCTGTCCTCGAATAAGGGAAGGCTCTTCAGCATGATAGATACTCCTTCCACAGAGAAGGGCGATCCTTGTTCGGGCTTCTCCGCAGAAAAGAAAACAGTCGGTCCATGAAAGGGAGAATTACCGACTCTATGCCCATCTTTTCCTCGTGAAACTTAAAAACCTCCTCCTTCGTAGCCAACCGGTTCAGCATCTCGTGGATGTCGATTGCCGTCTGCACCGGATCATCTGGATTCTTTGCTGTTTCCGATATTCCTGGGGTCTTCCCAAGAACGGGAGGATGATACCGAGGAAATCCGATCATCGAGGGAGTTCCGCACCGCATCGCCTCTAATGGGCCCCGATCATTCTGTCCAGCGGTGGCCAGGTGGACGTACAGCTTGCACCTACTGTATACCTCCGCCATGTCGGTCCTTTGCAGCATTCCAGGAAACTCAATCCTGTCGAGCTCATTGTCTTCTATGACTTTCGGAATCTGGTTGGTGTGCTCTCCCTTGAAAAACCTTCCGGGCATGATACAGTCAAGGTCCCTTAGAAACCTTCTCCGATACTCCACCAGGGCGTTTACCGTCCTCCACTGTCCCTTCTTGTCGTGAATGTGGCTGGCCCCAATACAGATGTCGTACCGCTTATCCTTCTCGATAGGCCGGAACAGGTCAGGATTGGTGGGTTTTTGAAATGCGAGGTGAAGGCGCTCTTTCGAGTCGAGATAGGTGGTATCATTCAAGTCATCGAATACTACATCCCAGAATAGCCATCTCCATCGCTGGGTGGCCGCCCCGTAGAAAAGAATCCAATGATCGTTCTGAACCCTATCGAGAAGAGAAAACCACGATCGAAACCCTCCTCGTACATAGATGATGTCCCCGGGGCGAAGATATCCCGCGACAGAGGAAACGCTGGGAACCACATACAGAGGCATGGAGGGGCCTAAATCCCTGCATATTCCGGGGCTCCTGACAGCCTCGATAAATACGGTGATACTGTCGACGATCTTCTCCTCCAGCATACGCTTAAAGAGAAAGTACGTCCCCTCCGTATAGAAAGATTTGGCAAAGTAGTTCTCTGTGGTAGGAGGGTTCTGCAGGTCGAACGGATAGCCGTATTCAGCAGAGCCGTCGTGGGTATAGAGATAAATCAGCCTCATACCCAGCTCCTGGACTCCATCATGATAGGAAGATAATACTTCTGATACAGATGGTTCCAGTTATATCGCTGGCGGACGTATGTCCTGAGAAGGATACCTTCGTTTTGCCGCATCCTTCCGTAAATGATGGTTGCTACATCACGAATCCACTTCTTCTCGTCCTCGTGATGTACGTCCATATGGTACGAGCCGAAATCAAAATACATGGCGTTATATCCGGAGATTTCGAGCTGCATGGTAAGGGACTTATTGAGGACGCAGAAGGGACCTCCAGACAGAACCGCTTCAGGAAGGACGAGGCCGAAAGATTCTTCCCTGGTTGGGAAAATGAACAGGTTCGCGCACAGCATCAGCTCCCGGAGGATGGTCTTCGGGAGGCCGACATCGTATTTAGGGGTCTTGAAGTCGGAAGAAAACACGACCTCCTTGTCAACCTCCAGGCCCAGCCCAGCTGCCAGCTTCTTGTACTGATTGATGTCCTCTTTCTGGCGCCGGCCGGTCGCCCACTGGTTAGCCAGGACTAGGCAAACGCTGAGGCCGAACTGAGCCTTGATCTCGGAGAAGATACGGATGACCTCTGCTACTCTCTTGGCCCCTAGCCGGTCGACGGAGGCGGGGTAGACCTGGACGACATCGGCCTGCATGACTCCGGGATACTGCTTGATGAAGTCGCAGGTCTCTGGGTCGAAATCAAACCAAGACCGGAGGTCCTTAATGTGGGGGATGATCCTTACATGGTTTACTGTTCCGCGGAACTGCTCTGCCACCCGAATCTTGTCCGACTCATTCGGGTAGATGAGCTTGTGGGCATTCCCGTATTTCTGAATATTCCAGAAGTCGGACCCGGCCGTAGGAACTGAATGGATCCAGTGCATCCACCGGAGATTAGGAAGCTGCTTGGACGCCTCCATGCAGGCCAAGCCATACAAGATGAACCACCCGGTGAAAACGAAGTCATGAGTGAAGGCCACATCCGCATCCTTCAGATCCTCCACCAGGATCTCGGTGGTCTTCTTGATGATCTCCCGATGCTCGGGGATAATGTCATTCTGGGAACGGTAGTCTTTCAGATGGGCAAAGGGAATCCTCTTGCAGAGACGCACATCCTCGCTGAAGGTTTCCCCGTTGTACTTGTCGTTGACGAACAGGAGAACCTCGTTCCCGTACTCTGCCAGCATCCTTGCTTGATCTTTAACGATTCCTGTTAGTGAGTACCCCGGAAGAAACTCCATGAAATTGGTAAGGATAGCTACCTTCACGACCCTCTCCTTTCATTGGGATTCCACGCTGGTTTTGCACTCATGTGCACGTGGTCACCGTTATGAGTATACTTACTTTTCGATGATTCTGTCTGTTTTGTTGATTAAGTAGTGGTAGTCGTGGTGCTAGTAGTGGTAGTGGACGTCGTCGTTACCATCACAACCAACGATCCCCTAGGAGGATTCCTAGCCACGAATTTTCCTGCAGAAGCAGAGTATACCAGAATCATCCCTGCAGAGAGCCCGCTCACGTCAACATCCACTAGCCCGCTGAGCTTTAGCAAAGTACTATTTAGGCGCTCCATATTATAGTTATGGACAGACACCCAATCCGAAGCGCCATACGCAGTAGTAACTCTCAATCCGGTCGTTGTTTTGGTTGTGTACGCCATCACTTCACCACTTTTGCCGCGACCCACTTGCTTCCAGACCACATCAGCAACGCCCCGTCCTTCTGCTTCCTCGACGGAACGTCAACATCAGGAAGGCGCACGACCTTCTGCAGACTGTAATCGATAATGCTGAAGTTCTTGTTCACGATAGCCTCCCACAAGATCGCCTTGTAGTCCAGTGTCTCAAGTTTTGATGGAGTCAGGATGCTCATATACCCTCCTTACCAGAGCCCGGAATTGAACCCAGACGGCACTGCATCTCTGAACGCAGAAGCACCAAAGTTCGCAGTTATGGAATCCCCGTGGTAGTAGATAGACACCATGGCATAGATCGTTCCGCTAAGCCCGGAGAACGCCTCTCCTGTCCCTGCGGACGGGTCGCCGCTGTTCTGCCATGTTCCATTTTTTCTGAACCACACTTTTCCATTGTCCATATCGAGAGCGACTCCGATTACGTCATTTGTTGTAAACGAAGCACCGTAGGATGTCTCTGTGCCGTTATAAACTTTATTTCCATTAGTCTGGTAATATCCCCATCCGTTTGTTGAGTTTCCAATATAATTCGTAAGCGACTGCGAAGAATTTCCTACACCAATTACAGCAAAGTTCGCTGAGCTCGCTTGCGTCATGGTATATTCCCAATACCATTTTCCAGACGACCTTCCAACGATTGACCGTACGCCTTGGTAGCCATCCGATCCCGCGTTCCTAGTCGCAGTAAGGTCTCCGTCGCTAAGGCCCAAAAGACTTCCTTTGTCCGACGAATTCCATTTTGTCGGAGGAGCAGTCGTTGTGGAACTGGATGAACTAGTTGAGATGGTCGAGCTGGTCGAACTAGTCGAGCTGGACGAACTGGTAGTACTCTGAGTTGTATATCCGGTATACGTCGTTCCGGTTGAAAAAGTACTCGATGCACTGGTCGAACTAGTCGAGCTGGACGAACTGGTCGAGGTGCTCGAACTAGTTGAGCTGATAGAACTGGTAGTAGTTGATGTTGTAGTGAACGTCGAGGTCGTGGTAGTAGGAAACACATCGTAGTAGTGCCTGATCTCCCACCGCTGGTTCGCTTGGTTCCACAACAGCACATCCCGATGTGTCAGCGTACCGTACGGGTTATGATAGTCGCCAAGCGCGGCTAGACGAAGAAACAGTGCGTCCAGCCTATTCGTATTGTCGTTCAACAGGCCGGTCCATCCCTGTACTGCATGCTCGATCTTAAACAGCTTTGACCAACTAAACACCGCCATCAGTACGTCACCTGTCCTACTTCAGTCTGATACTTTCCGGCCGATTCCAACACCACCAGGTAAACCGCTGAGCTGAACACTCCGTTTACCCTGTTGCGGACTCTTACTGTTACGCTTCCAGACATCGTGAAGCTGTACGAGCAGGCTGACAAGAAGAACTCTGCACCGTAGTTCAGCGACAGAGCAAAGTCCCCATCGAAGTTGAACGGATACGTATCGTAATACGCATCTTCAGACCGAGCCCCTGCGCCAGAGTATCCTATCGTCCTTGGCCACCAAGTCACTACAATATTATTCGACGCATCGCGGGTCGCCTCGATCTTGCTTACTGGCCAAGGCGTCTCGGCTTTCCGGGACGGTGTTACCGTCAGGGTCGGAGCAGAGGTCGGATCGCTCACG
>Ga0255345_1004176_pt1 | contig 16084 bp, 10 predicted proteins | sample wastewater_treat_6_FD_192415 | JGI IMG/M metagenome (GOLD analysis project Ga0255345, IMG submission 192415) | Wastewater microbial communities from Lulu Island WWTP, Vancouver, Canada - plant20 | ecosystem: Engineered > WWTP > Wastewater > Unclassified | place: Canada: Vancouver, British... | reverse complement strand
TTCTATCATGACTATAACAAGGACTACCACTATGGTCAGTGGCGTTGTTGGTACGATTTTGGGATGGGTGCACTGGGTGATTGGGGAGCTCACATCCTCGATACGGCTCACGAATTTCTCGATTTGGGCCTACCGGAAGAGGTTAATCCTATAAAACTCGAAGGACATAACGATTATTTCTTCCCAATGTCAACCACGCTCGAATTTAAATTTCCTGCTCGTGAAAAGATGCCGCCGGTTACCGTTACATGGTACGACGGAATCAACAATATTCCACCCGTTCCCGAAGGATATGGCGTATCAGAACTCGATCCAAATATTCCTTCGGTGGGCGGAGGAAAAATTCAACCTGCAAAACTAAATCCCGGGAAAGAGATTTACAGCAAGGAACTGACTTTCAAGGGCGGTTCTCATGGAAGCACTCTTTCGATTATTCCGGAAGAAAAAGCGAAAGAGATGGCCAAAAAACTGCCCGAAGTGCCACCAAGTCCGTCCAACCATTTTGCCAATTTCCTTTTGGCTTGTCAGGGAAAGGAAAAAACGCGTTCGCCGTTCGAAATCTCGGGTCCTTTGAGCCAGGTATTCACGCTCGGGGTGATGGCTCAGCGACTCAATCGGAAAATAGTTTTCGACCGCAAAACTAAACATGTTACCAACGATGCCTTTGCCGACGCCTTCCTCACCGGAATACCGCCTCGCAAAGGATGGGAAGAATTCTACAAATTGTAAATATAAAAATATCTGTTTCAAACTATTAAACAAAATGAAGAAAAGCATTTTATTCGTATTGGCTATGATTGCCGTGTTTTCGTTATCGGCACAGGAAGCCAAATGGCAGGATCTGTTCAATGGCAAAAATCTGAAGGGCTGGACAAAGCTCAATGGCACGGCCGAATATCAAGTTAAAGACAAAACAATTGTCGGCATATCCAAACCGGGTACTCCGAATACTTTTTTGGCTACCAACAAAATGTATGACAACTTCATCCTCGAATTCGATTTCAAAGTGGATGACGGTCTCAATTCGGGCGTGCAGTTTCGCAGCAACAGTCTGAAAGAATACAACAATGGTCGAGTTCATGGCTATCAGTTCGAAATCGACCCTTCGGAGCGTGCCTGGACAGGAGGTGTTTACGACGAAGCGCGCCGTGGATGGCTCTATCCACTCACTTATAATCCCGATGCAAAAAAAGCATTTAAAAACAATGAATGGAATTCGGCACGCATCGAAGCTATCGGCAATTCAATCCGCACGTGGGTTAACGGCATCGCATGTGCCGATTTGTTGGACGATATGACAAAATCGGGATTCATTGCATTGCAGGTTCATAGCATTGGCAATAATCAATCGTTGGCAGGCAAAACCGTTTCGTGGCGCAATATTCGTATCATGACCGAAAATCTCGATCAGTTTAAAACTCCGGAAAACAATAGCATTCAGCAAATCAATCGAATAGCTAACACTATTTCCGAAAGAGAAAAACAAGACGGCTGGCGTTTGCTTTGGGATGGAAAGACTACCGAAGGATGGCGTGGTGCCAAATTGGATGGATTCCCTCAAAAAGGTTGGGCTATCGAAAATGGCATCTTGAAAGTTTTGAAAGGAAATGGGGGCGAATCGGCTAACGGAGGCGATATTATCACAACACGACTTTATAAGAATTTCATGCTGAAAGTCGATTTTAAGATAACCGAGGGAGCCAACAGTGGCATCAAATACTTCGTTGATCCTACGTTGAATAAAGGCACAGGATCGGCTATCGGATGTGAATATCAGATTCTCGATGATTTGCGACATCCCGATGCCAAACTTGGGGTTAATGGCAACAGAACATTAGGTTCGCTCTACGACCTGATTCCTGCTCCGAAGGACAAACCTTTTTTGCCCGGTTTCTTCAATACTGCTATGATCGTGGTGAAAGGTAATCATGTGGAACATTGGTTGAACGGAGTAAAGTTGTTGGAATATGAAAGAAACAATCAGATGTGGAATGCATTGGTTGCCTATAGCAAATACAAAGATTGGCCGAATTTTGGGAACTACGAACAGGGATATATTCTGTTGCAGGATCATGGTGATGAAGTTTGGTTTCAGAATATCAAAATCAAAGAGTTGTAATTTATAATCACGATATCGACATAACTAAATGGAAGGACCGTGTCGTGTACTGTGAACGGTTCTTCATCTTTTTTCGATGAATACGGCCTACTCGCACTATTACGATGCTTCCTCTCTTTTTCATGGTTCGTTGCTCAATATTATGGGCACTCGTTTGGACGCCGTTTTCATCGAAACGGACAAAGCGTTGTGTGAACTGGTTTGGCAAAGAGTAGTTGCCGAATTATCGCGACTGGACAAAATGTTCAATCGGTTTGACATCGAAAGTGAAATTTATTCCGTAAATTTACGAGCGGCAACCGAAAGTGTGATTGCAAGCGACGAATTGATGTCTGTGTTGATAAATTGCAAGCGTTACCACAATCTTTCGCTGGGCTTATTCGATGTTACTTTGTCCGATTTCAATGCCGTCAATCTCGATACAGAACATCAAACAATTTCGTTTTCTGCGAAAAATGTTTCGATTGATTTTGGAGCCTGTGCCAAAGGATATGCCCTCGAAAAAGTGAAGCAAATGTTAGTTGATGCGAATATTAAAGATGCCTTAATCGATTTTGGTAACAGTTCGGTGTTGGCGTTGGGACATCATCCCTTTGGCGATTGCTGGAAAATCAGTGTCGAAAATCCTTTTCGTCGGGGAGAAATTGTGGACGAAATCGAATTGCGCGACGAGGCGCTTTCGACATCGGGCAATATGCCGACTCATCTAAAGCATATCGTCAATCCCGGAACACATCAATTTATTGAAGACGAAAAAATAGTTAGCGTCGTAACACAAAATTCGTTCGACGCCGAAGTATTGAGCACCGCTTTGATGATTGCAAATCCTGAGGAACAGGGAAAAATCCTGGCGCATTTCGACCATGCGTCTTTCAAAGAATACATTCTGTAATAAATTATGAGTACCGATAAAAATACAAAACAAGTAGATCTTGAACTTCGACAGTTTATCAAAAACTTGGGATATATGGCCGGTGGCACGGCATTGCTGACCACAATGCCTTGGTTACAATCTTTTACGACCGGCAAATTGTCGGAAATAAAAAACGAAAAAGCCAGAGTGGCTATTTTGGGAACCGGTTCGCGTGGACAGTATCATATCCTGAACCTTTTGCGGATACCGCACGCCGAAATCGTCGCGTTGTGCGACAATTATCCTCCAAATCTTAAAACTGCATCTGATTTGTGTCCCAAAGCCAAAACATATACCGATTATCGGAAGATGCTGGAATCGAAAGATATCGATGGCGTTATTATATGTACTCCACTCAATTGGCATGCACCGATGGTGCTCGATTCGTTGGCAGCCGGAAAGCATACTTTTTGCGAAAAATCGATGGCGCTTACGATGGATGAATGCAAGGCTATTTACGAGGCCTATCTTCATACTGATCGAGTATTGTATTTCGGAATGCAGCGTCTGTTCGACGAAAAATATATAAAAGGATTGAGCATGATTCATTCCGGGCTGATTGGCGACATCGTAGGCATTCGTTGTCACTGGTTTCGCAACAACGATTGGCGAAGGCCGGTGCCTTCTCCCGAATTGGAACGGAAAATCAACTGGCGTCTTTATTGGGAATCTTCGGGTGGATTGACAACCGAATTGGCAACCCACCAGTTGGAAGTTTCTAATTGGGCGATGAAGCGTATTCCCGAATCGGTAGTAGGAATGGGTGATATTGTTTTTTGGAAAGATGGCCGCGAGGTTTACGACAGCATTAGCCTGACTTATCATTATCGAAATGGTGTGAAAACAACATACGAATCGCTTATCTCGAATAAATTCAATGGCTTGGGTGAGCAGGTGTTGGGGCACAAAGGTACTATGGAACTCGAAAAAGGTCAATATTTTTTCGAAGACGTCGCTCCGGCACCGGGTATTCTGCAACTCATCAATAACGTCGAAAAGCGTGTGTTTAGTACTGTACCGATAGCTGGGCCCAGTTGGGTGCCCGAAACGGCATCGAAGCAAAAGCCCCATTATGTAATTGAAGGGATGGTTCATGCCACGAGTGGCGGTTCCATGGTAGGCGCTGAAAACGATGGCTCTGACAATTTGATTTCTGCTTTTTGCCAAGCAGTCATAACAGGCGAAAAGGCTAAAGACATTGTCGAAGAATGCTATAGCTCTACTATGTTGTGTCTGTTGGGCAATCAGGCGATGAAAGAGCAGCGAAAAGTCGATTTCCCTGACGAATACAAAATTCCCTATTTAAAATTCTGAGAAAATGAAAGATATTATTATACCGGTTCAACGCCAGAAAAAGGAATTACGTATTTTACTTATATGTTTTGCTTGTTCGTTTTTGCTTAACATTGCGGCGATTATAATCTACAAAACCTCTTGGGCCGAAATAATAACCCAGATTGGATATGTCATTATCATCGCGCTTGCGCTTTATGTGTTGATTGGGATTATCCGATTGATCGTTTATCTGATTTCGAGATTTTTCAAAAAACGAAAGTGAATCAGACGATTGTTTATCTTGTTTCTCAATGATTTTTAAATAATAGGCTTATGAAAAACGAAAAGATTTTGTCGAGAAGAAATTTTCTGGGGACTTCGGCTTTACTCACTGCCGGTTCCTTATTGTCTGTTCATTCATCGTTATTTGCCGCGAATAACAATGTTTCGAATATCACAAAAGCAACTCCAAAGGTTTTGCCCAACTCCAAATTTGCAGGTGTGCAGATTGGAGCTATCACCTACAGTTTCCGTGATTTGAAGGGAGGTCTTGAGACAACGCTCAAAGCTTGTGTCGATGCAGGACTGAGCTCAATAGAATTAATGGGCGATGGCGTTGAGGAATATTTGGGTGCTCCCAAAAATCCTGTTCGAAGATTTCCCAATGCTCAAAATCCTTTGACAGAGGAAGAGAAAAAAGCCATTGCGGATTATCAATCCGAATTGAAACAATGGCGAAAAACACAAGGCACAGTTGAAAAATACAGGCAACTTCGCAAAAAGTTTAATGATGCGGGTATCGACATTCATATTTATAAATGGACTGCCGGAAAGTCTGAAGAAGATCTCGATTATTCGTTCAAAGTGGCAAAAGCTTTGGGTGCAGTCGGCATTAGCGATGAACTGAACGACGAAAATGCACGTTTGATGGGTCCGGTTGCAGCCAAAAACGGAATGTATGCCATTCTGCACAACCATTTTCAGTTTGCACAACCGGGTTTTGACGTGGATAAATATCTTGCCTATTCGCCGGCTAATATGTTGAATTTCGACGCTGGCCATTATTTTGGCTCTACCGGGTTAAATCCTGTTGATTTCATCAGAAAGTATCACCATCGAATTGTCAGCATTCACCTGAAAGACAAAACATCGGCCACGAATGCCTGGAAGAAAAACGAAAATCAGGTGTGGGGACAGGGTGAAACTCCGCTCGAAGAAATTTTGCATTTGGTGCGTGACAATAAGTGGCCGATCTATTGCGACATTGAGCTGGAATATCCCGTTGTGCCTTGGTCCACTTCTGTTAAGGAAGTTCGAACCTGTATGCGTTATTGTCGGCAGATTTTGATTTGAAAACCGTGACTAACTGCTTATAATATCCGTTTGTGCTTTCGGGGGCGAACGGATATTTTTCGTTTGAACCACTTTTGTTCGAAAATCGTTATCTTTGCATGGATAGTAACAAAATAACAATATGAGTGCACCGCTTGCTGAAAGACTTCGTCCACAATCACTTGACGATTTTATCGGCCAAAAACATTTGGTAGGTAAGGGTGCAGTTTTGCGTAAAATGATCGAATCGGGTAGGGTGCCGTCGATTATTTTTTGGGGACCTCCCGGCGTGGGTAAAACTACCTTGGCCAACATCATTGCTAACACTGTCAAAGCTCCGTTTTATAAGTTGAGTGCCATCAATTCCGGAGTGAAGGATGTGCGTGAAGTCATCGATAAGGCTCGAAACAGTCGTTTTTTCGAAGCGACAAGTCCTATTTTGTTCATCGACGAAATTCATCGTTTCAGTAAGTCGCAACAAGATTCGTTGCTTCATGCCGTTGAGACAGGAGCTATCACATTGATTGGTGCTACTACCGAAAATCCTTCGTTTGAAGTCATTCGTCCACTTTTGTCCCGCTGTCAGGTTTATGTGCTTAAACCGATGGAGAAGAAGGATTTGGAAGAACTTCTCCATAAAGCAATCACCGAAGATGTCATTCTCAAAGAAATGAATATTCGTGTCGCTGAAACCGATGCTTTGTTTCGTTTTTCGGGAGGAGATGCCCGGAAATTGCTGAATATTCTCGAATTGGTGGTTTCGGCCGAAACATCTGCCGAAATCGTTATCACCGACCAAAAAGTGACTGAGCGGTTACAGGAAAATCCTGCTGCTTACGATAAAGGCGGAGAGATGCATTATGATATCATTTCTGCCTTTATTAAATCCATTCGCGGGAGCGATCCGGATGCAGCCGTTTATTGGTTGGCACGCATGGTTGCCGGAGGCGAGGATCCGGCTTTTATTGCTCGACGATTGGTGATTCTTGCGGCCGAAGATATCGGATTGGCTAATCCCAATGCACTACTTCTAGCCAATGCCTGTTTCGATACCTTACAGAAAATTGGGTGGCCCGAAGGACGAATCGTTTTAGCCGAGACGGCTATCTATCTGGCAACTTCACTCAAGAGCAATTCCTCGATACTGGCTATCGATGCAGCCATGAGTGAGGTGCAACGCAGCGGAAATCTTCCTGTGCCGTTACATTTGCGCAATGCGCCTACTTCGTTGATGAAGGAGCTGGATTATGGCAAAGATTATAAATATGCGCACGATTACGAAAACAATTTCGTTAAGCAGGACTATCTTCCGTCGCAGCTTAAGAATCATCAATTTTGGGAGGCACAATCCAATCCGTCAGAAGCCAAAATGCGCGAGTTGATGCGAAAACTGTGGGGAAAAGGATAAAAAAACCGGTGTTTTCTTAATCCACACATTGCAGGGAGATATCGAATAGAAAATAAATAACGTTTGAAGTTGCATTTATAAACCGAATTCGTCCTGGCTCAAAAAATAAAATAAAAAAGAGGAGCTGTATGAGGTAGTTCCTGTTTAAAAGTGTGTATAAATCCGTGTATATACGTTTCAATTCATTGATTTACAATGCAAATTGCGGAAAGCGAGGGATTCGAACCCCCGGTACGGTTACCCGTACACTTGATTTCGAGTCAAGCCCGATCGACCACTCCGGCAGCTTTCCAAATTACGAATTCAACGAACATCAGCCGTTAACTTCTTTTTTATACACTAGCCTAAAATCGTTGCAAAGTTAGCAATAAAATGTTTATTCCTGCAAAAGGGAGCGAATTTTCTGCATCACACAAACATTCGTCCCATGATCTACCCTGTCATTCTATTTTTGCAAAGCGATCAATGCTTCATCGGTAGCTTTCAACAGCGCATTCACCGAAATTTTGTCGCCTACGGCATGTTGCATCCACAATTGAGGGATGATGCGTCCCTGCATGAGCATTCGCGTAACTTCGTCTGCAAAATTTTTGCCGCGAATTTGCTGTTCGATCTGAAAAGCAATCAAATGTCCCATCGGATAATTGGGCAAATAGAGCGGATAATCGATCATGTGTGAATAGATGGCGAGCAGCGTTTCGTCTTTTCCGCCCAAAATGCCGGCATAATAGGAATTCCAAACCTGTTTGGCAATATCGATGACGGCATTTTTCAACTGTGCAGGAGTAGCATCGGGATGCGCATAAAGCCATTCCCAAACCCGAATATCCACCAGCGAAACGCCCATGATTTCGTAAGCCGACCAAAAATTGTCGAGCGCCAAATAATAATTGTCATCCGGATTCGGATTTTTCAACCCGAGCAATTCCAAATCGCGTTTCTGAAACAGAAAGGCGATGGCTTCAGTAAATGAAGTATTGGGAACGCCATTGAGCATATAGTAATCCACATCGTTCATCGTGATTGTTTGTTCGGTGTTGTGTCCAAATTCGTGCACCGCGATGTTGTAGCCCTTGTAATCCATGCCGTTTTCGCCGATGCGGGTACGCAAATGCGCCTTATCGCCACGCATGGCCGAACCCCAGGCATGACCTGCACCACGCGAAGCATCCACTGCTATGAGCGAAGCAATTTGGCGAGCTTTTTCGGGTTTCCATCCAAGTTTTATCAGGATATTAGGCAAATCGGCTTCAACCGCTGCCGCGTCGGGATATTTTTTTGACGTTATCGCAGTCAATTGTTCTTCAGGAATACTTCCGCGTGACTTAAAGCCATCATACCAAAGATCGAAAGGTTCGAGATCGCGACCCAATCGTGCCTTGATAAAAGCAGCCACTTGTTTCACTTGGGGAGATGACAAAAGTGTTTTGAAAAGAGTTTCCACATCGCTTTGCGGAATTTCCATTGAACCGTCGAAGGCACGAAGCAGCTGCGTAGGATAATGTGGCGAATAGGGGTCGAGCTGCTTCATTGCCTTAAAGTTCTCGAGCAAAACCTCATAGCGCTTATCGGGCTCAGCCGTAGCGGTTACTTCTCGATTGTTTTCATACACTTTGTTTGTTTCGGGATTCCAGGTATATTTTCCGTTGTTGATCACCTGTTGTGGAATGGTTTGGTCGATTATGCGCTGCATCACGCGATAGATCGTGCGCTGCTTTTCCAACCCATTCACCGAATCGGCATAGTCCGATTTCAACTCGTCGCGAAGCCCCCAATGCGAAATCAACTTCATATCTTCCGGAAAAAGAGTTTTACCATTTTGGTTCAGTAATTTCCCCATATAGATATTGTAATCCGAAATATAAGCATCGGCAGCCGTGATGGTTTGCGAAACATGTTGCTGCACGTCGGCAGGAACGCGGGAAATGAATCGGTCGCCCATGCGTGCAAAAGCCCATTCTTTGCGCGTCCAAGAAGGCCCGAGTTTTGTTTTTTCTTCGAGTGAATAAAAAGGGAAGTTGAGTGTAGTGAGAAAAGCAATTTTGTTGGCAAAAAAATCATCGGCAAGATGCGCCGTAACGTCATATCCGCCAAACATCATGTCCACGGGTTCGATGTCGGGACCGGCAAGGTGCAGCGGTTCTTTCAGTTTCAGATCTATGTTGTTGAAATATCCGCTGAGGATCTCAAAATTGCGCTCCAACTTGGTAAACAATGTATTCAATTTGGCTGTATCGGCAACAAAATTGGTTTTGCAGAAGGTTGAGAAGTCATCTTCCGATCCGTCGCTTTCGCGCCACAAATCGGCTACCTGATGCACGCCCCGTTCAATTCGGAAGGCATAGCTTTGTCCCAACGAATCTTTAAGTTGAGCAACCACTCTCTCGGCTTGCTTTTCTGAAATAAATCTTTCTCTATTCATTGCAGTTTGATCGGTTTTCGTTTTGCACGATACAAGGGCAACAAGTAATATTACCGCCCAATAAATATTTTTTCGATGCATGGTTTTATTTTAAAAAAAGGTGAAAGGCAAAAATACATGATAATTTTCAATATACGCGCAAAACGATTAAAATTCGTTCTTGTAAAGGTCGGTGATAGTAAAACTTGATTGCATGTTCGGGCAATATTCCGGAAGGAAATTTAGTCGAAATATCGAATCCATACGGGATGAAGTTTTTCTGAATCGAAATTTATGAAAGAAGATTTTACCTCATTAAGGTAGATTAATCTTTTCTTATTGATTTAGGTATTTTTTTATTGAAGGCACGTATTTTGCGTCGCATTCCATAATATGTTTCAGTAGCCATTTCCGAAGAAAAGCTACAATCTCGGATTGGAGTGTCGAACTCCCAAATTGAATAGAAGTTTTGAACTTGACTTTACGACCATAGTATAAACAAAAAAGTTTCGGAACCTATGTAATTTGGCGATATCATAAGATGAAAGGGCGGCTGAGTGAGTAATTATGCTGATTCTTTTATGAAGCAAAAAATCAATGATTTACAGCTGATTGTTTTGCATAAGGGATCGCGTTTTTTGTCGGATCGGATATTAGTCAATGGATTAAGGGTTGTTATTATATTTATCTATTTTAAGAATTGATAAAAACGATTATCATATCGCCTCTTTTTTGCAAATTTACTATTTTAACAGAAATGGAGAAATATTGTTTGTTTTTTTGAACAAAAAGATGCTTCTTTTGCCGAATGCAGATTATCTGAAGTCTTACAAATATGCGACACAGTATAGTTTGCCGTCAATTCATTTGAAAAAATGCAAAGAAAGTTTGCCCTTCAAATTTTTAGCAAATCACATTCTTTCCGGCACTTCAATTCCCAGTAAGCCCATTGCTTTTTTTATCGTAAGGGCTGCGTTTTTCGAAAGCATCAGACGAAAATTGCGCAAGGCAACATTTCCTTCACGCAGAATTGGAAAATCGTGATAAAACTGATTATATTCTTTCACCAAATCGTAGGCATAATTGGCGACCAGCGAAACATTATATTCTGTTCCGGCCTGTTTCACAACAGATTCGAAATCGGAAAGCAATTGCACCAGAGCTTCTTCTTTCTCCGATAATTTGACATCTTCCGAAAGATGATCGGGCATTTCAATGCCCTGTTCGGCTGCCTTTCGCTGAATGGATTGGATTCGCGCATGGGTGTATTGGATAAAAGGTCCTGTATTGCCATTGAAATCGATGGATTCTTTGGGGTTGAAAGTCATGTTTTTTTTCGGATCGACTTTCAGAATGAAATACTTCAGAGCACCCAATCCAATCATGCGAACAATATTTTCGGCCTCTTCAGGCGAACAATCATCGAGTTTACCCAATTCTTTGGATGTTTCGCGTGCTGTTTCGATCATTTCGGCCATTAAGTCGTCGGCATCGACCACTGTACCTTCGCGAGATTTCATTTTGCCTTCCGGCAACTCTACCATTCCATACGAAAAATGTACCAATCCTTTACCAAATTCGAATCCCAGCATATCGAGCAGGATCGACAACACCTGGAAATGATAATTCTGTTCGTTTCCTACAACATAAATCATGGTGTTGATCGGATAATCGTCGAAACGCAATTTTGCCGTACCAATATCCTGCGTTATGTAAACGGATGTTCCATCGGCTCGAAGCAACAACTTGTGATCCAAACCATAAGAAGTGAGATCAGCCCAGACCGAACCGTCTTCCTTTTGATAGAACAATCCTTCTTTCAGTCCACGAAGCACTTCTTGTTTGCCGGCCAAATAGGTTTGCGATTCGTAATAAATTTTGTCGAACGAAACGCCAAGCTGACGATACGTTTCGTCAAATCCCTCATACACCCAATTATTCATCATTTTCCATAAACTCACCGTTTCCGGATCGCCTGCTTCCCATTTGCGAAGCATTTCGCGTGCTTCCTGCATGAGTACCGACTGCTCTTCGGCCTGTTCCTTCGAAAGGCCCTTTTCCTGCAACTCGGCTATTTCGGCTTTATAGTTTTTATCGAAAAGGACATAATAATCACCCACCAAATGGTCGCCTTTTTTGCCTGATGATTCAGGCGTTTCACCATTGCCCCATTTTTTCCAGGCCAGCATCGATTTGCAAATATGAATGCCTCGGTCATTCACTATATTGGTTTTCACGACACGTTTGCCATTGGCTTTCAACACTTCGCTCAACGAATGACCAAGCAGATTATTCCTTACGTGCCCCAGATGCAACGGTTTATTGGTGTTCGGCGAAGAATATTCGACCATGAACAGAGGGGCATCATCCTTTTCCGACACAAATCCGAAATCGGGCGCTGCATCAATTGCTTCGAGCAATCGAATCCAAACGTTCGGCGCAACAGTCAGATTTAAAAATCCTTTGATGACGTTATATTCGGCAATAAACGAAGTTTTGTCCATCAGATAGTTGCCTATTTCCTGTGCCGTTTGCTCCGGATTTTTTTTCGATATTTTGAGCAACGGAAACGTAACCAATGTGTAATGTCCTTTAAATTCCTTTTTGGTTTTCTGAAGTGTGATTTGCGAAGCGTCCACATGGGCATGATAAAGTTCGTTGAGGGCGCCGATGATTGTATTTTGAAGATTTTGCTCGATGTTCATATCGTGAATTTGCTGATTGAGAGTGCAAAGGTAAAAAAAAATATATTTATGCCACGCGTACCAATATCCGTTCCTTCCTTTTGGAAAGCATTTGGGAGAAAACGAAGAAAATTTTCGCCATAACAATCCGGTCGAATTACAATTTCGTAATGACTTTTCCTTCCTTAACTGAAATTCCTAACTTACTGTTTATTGATTTCTAAAGCGGCAGTACATTTATCGACCAAATATACCAATGATTTGTAAGCAATTCCGCTATTGACAGAAAGTCCGATTTCGCAAGTACGACTGTTTGAATATCCTTCTGTGGCGTCGAGTTTGGCATGCTCGAGAGGCGCAAGCGCCGAACGGTTTAATTCGGGATGGAAGAAACCCCGATCGCCGGCCCAGCCACAACAAGTAACGTTTTCGGGCACGATTACCTTTTCGGCACATAGCGAAGCTACACGATAGAATTTGTCTTCAATTTGCATTTTTGTGGTGCTGCACGTGTTGTGTATAGCGATGGAAACAGGCTGCCGTGTGAATTGCAAACGATCGAGCAAAAAATCGTGAATAAAATCCACCTGATCATAAAGTTTCAAACGTGGATCGAGCGTTTCGCGCATGTGAAGCAGACAGGGGCTCATATCGCAAACTACCGGCAATTTGCCGTTACGGGTTGCCGACAATAACGCTTCGTTAAGCTCTCTTTCTTTTTTCTTTGCCTGTTTTCTAAATCCTTTGCTGCTGAAAGCCATACCGCAACACAATTTGTCTTTTTCTTCGGGAATGATGACCGTGTAGTTGGCTTTTTGAAGCAGCGAAAGCATTTTCGAGGGAACGTCCTCCGATTCGTCGTACCCGAAAGAAGGGCCACCCATCGCTCGGGTAATACACGACGGGAAATATACCACTGCCGGAGCATCGGCATCGTTGGCGGGAAAAATCGAACGGTCGATTTTTCGACTGCCGGAAGGCGTGTATCGTGTCCAAAGCGGGAAAAGACCGTCACCTACTTTAAATAAGCCACGGGTAACATTTTCGAGCGCATTGTAACCGACAATTTTTGCCAGCGCATGTGGAAATTTCATCAACCCGCGCAACGAGGCGGTAGTTTTATCCATATTTGCAGCTACAACCTCGGCAAGGGCATTGGCCAATCGACCGTTATTATGGAAACGAAGTTCTTTCACCAACGTTCCCGTATTAATGCCTACGGGGCAAGCTATAGCACACAAGCCGTCCGTAGCACAAGTTTCGTCCATCGGATAGGAAATTTCCTTTTCCAGCCGACGAAAAGTTTTTTTTCTGTTTTTTCCCGATAAAGCCTTTTCAGTCAGATTACGGTATGCGACAATGCGTTGACGCGGTGTAAGCGTCAATTTTTTCGAAGGGCAATTCACCTCGCAGAAACCACATTCGATGCATTTGTCGATAAGCGGATTTGCTTCAGGAATGCGCTTCAAATTTTTGATAAAAACATCGGGATCGTCGTTGATCAATACTCCCGGATTTAGAATATTGTCGGGATCGAACGCTTTTTTGATTCGTTTCATTAGGGCATAAATATCGCTTCCCCACTCTTTTTCGACGAAAGGTGCCATATTTCGGCCTGTACCGTGTTCGGCTTTCAGGCTTCCCTGATGTTTAATGGCGACCATTTCACTCAGTTCATTCATAAATTGGGCATACTGACGAATGCCGTTCTCAGAGTTGATATCGGGGAAAACCGTGAAATGCACATTGCCGTCCAGTAAGTGTCCCCACATCACGGCATCGGCATAACCGGAGTCCACGAGCAATTGGCGTACATCCGTTAGCGCATCACCCAAAACATCTGCCCCAAAAGCCACATCTTCGATGATGCAAGCAGTGTGAACGGGACGCGCAGCCGCTGCCGATGCAAAAAGTCCGTTTCGTACTTTCCAATACGTATTGTAAAGATGCACGTCACTTGTAAACTTGATAGGGGCAAGCGTGTGAACGGAAGACAGTTTTTCCTCTATTTCACGAATCTGCTTTAGTAAGGTCTCTTCGTCATCGGCCGAAGTATCGATGAGAAGTGCTGCTGCATTTTCAGGCAGCGATTTCAGTTCGTCAGGCATCCCCTCCTGATTTTCTACCGCACGCAATGCGTTGCGATCCATCAATTCGGCAGCACTCACTTCGCACGACCGCAAAGGAAGAATAGCCTCACAAACATCGCGTAACCGAGCAAAATAAATCATCGCAGTGGCTTTGAGCGGTGCATCGTGAACGGTTTCAAAGGTAACTTGAGAAATAAATCCGAGCGTACCTTCGGAGCCAACCATCAAATGACGAATGATTTCGATAGGATCCTCAAAATCGACCAGCGAATTTACACCATATCCACAGGTATTTTTGAGTCGAAACTTCCGCGATATTTTTTTGTAAATGGCCTCGCTTGTTGTTGCGAGAAGATGAAGTTGTTGAATCTCGGCTATCAGTTGTGGGTGTGTTTCGATGAAACGCCGACGGCTTACCGTGTCCGCCGTATCCAGTATCGATCCGTCGGCAAAAACAATGCGCATCGCTTTCACGGTGTTGTAGCTATTATGCCGAATGCCGTAACTCGATCCGCTGGCATTGTTCGAAACGATTCCGCCGATTTTTGCCGAAGCAATAGAAGCCGGTTTGGGTCCTATTTTCCGTTGATAGCGTATCAGCATTCGATTGGCAGCAGCGCCCACAACGCCACAACCGAAGGTAGCCGTTCGTCCGCTATCGGTGATCGATGCAAAATCGAATCCCTGTCCAATTTCCATCAAGACAGAGTCCGAAACGGTTTGTCCACTAAGGCTTGTACTTGCTGCCTTGAACGTTATGGGGACTTGATTGTTTTTGCAAAAAGAAAGCAATCGAACAACTTCTTCTTCCGAATTAACTTTGACCACTGCTTTTGGAATCATCCGATACAATCCGGCATCGGTGCCCTTGGCCAACAGTGAAAGCTCGTCGGTGAAAACTTGTTCCTTGGGAAAGAGCTTGAACAGCTGTTTACGAAGTTTCGATGTATCCATCATTTTTTTGTGATAAAGATAGTATCAAAATTTAAAGATGATGCGGGTGTATCAAAAAAAACGTCGATGAAGAAATATTTTATTTCTTCATCGACCCGAAGATACTTCCTAAAAAACGGAAGATGTTAAACAGCGGTCGGAATCGAGCTTACTTCAAAGAAACGAAAACTTCTTTGTCCACTTCTTCCAACGTCAATTTTCCTTCACGTGCCAGCCAGCCAATGGCTGCATACAAGTCTTTGTCTGTAAGTTTTGTCAATTTTTTCAGGTCTTTTACGCTTGAACGGCCGGCTGCATCCAATTGTGTCCAAACTTTGCCGGCGTTACAGCCAATCTTTTCTACCATGATGATGTTAATTTTTTGGTTTGTCGATGCAAATATATACTTTTTAGAGTTATTTCGCAAAAAATCAGGTGAAAAGGTGAAAAGCCTTTTGTACGAATAAATCAACACAAACCTCCCCGATAGCCTGAGAGAAAAGTTTTATCGGTTCTCTTTGATTTGCGATATCAGATCGGATACTTGTCGGATAAGAGAATGTTTTTCGTCATTGAAAATAACAAAATCCGAAAGTTTCACTTTTTCTTCGTCCGGAAATTGATGTCGCAGACGTTCTTCGATTTTTTCAGGCGTTGTCCGGTCGCGTTGCGAAGCGCGAACAATTCGAAGCGATATTGGAGCATAGACCGTAATCAAAATATCGAACATGCTCTGAAAATTTGCTTCGAACAGCAATGCCGCTTCCATAGCAACGATATCCGAATCAGAATGGCCCTCGATCCATCGCAGAAAATCTTTTTGCAGTTCGGGATGAATAACGGAGTTGGCTATGCGGAGTTTTTCGGGATCGTTGAAAATAATTTGGGCAAACTTTTGCTTGTCGAGTTTCCCTGAAGCATACAGATTT
>Ga0255345_1004165_pt1 | contig 16124 bp, 11 predicted proteins | sample wastewater_treat_6_FD_192415 | JGI IMG/M metagenome (GOLD analysis project Ga0255345, IMG submission 192415) | Wastewater microbial communities from Lulu Island WWTP, Vancouver, Canada - plant20 | ecosystem: Engineered > WWTP > Wastewater > Unclassified | place: Canada: Vancouver, British... | reverse complement strand
GCGGCCCTAACGGTGAAATCACCGACTCTCCCCAGGTGGACGATTGGGGCGGAGACTCCAATATCTACAAAAACGACGGCACAAGGCTCACACATTTTGAAAAAAATCCGGTCAGATACCTCTCCATCTCCGGCGATGGCCTTATGGCTTTCAGTTGGAACGGAGACCTCTATACTCTCAGAGAAGGCTCTGAGCCCGAGAAACTTACCATCTCTTTACGCAAGGACAAAGAAGAAAAAGAACATATCTGGAAAAGCGTTTCGGGTGGGGCTGATGATATGGCCATATCTCCCGATGGAAAGGAAATCGCCATTGTTGTGAGGGGAGATGTTTACGCCACCACCCTCGAACTCGGCGATACCCGCCGTATTACCGAAACTCCCGACCAGGAAAGGGGAGTGTCATTCGGAAAAGACGGGCGCAGCATTTATTATGCTTCCGAGCGCGGGGGCGAGTGGGGCATCTACCGCACCGTTCTTAAAGACAAGAAAGACAAATACTTCACCTTCGCTTCCGAGATAGAAGAGGAGCGTATAAGCCCTGCCGGTGAAATCTGCTTCCAGCCTATGGTTTCGCCGGATGGCGAAAAGGTGGCATATCTTCGCAACCGTGCCGAAATCGTGGTTGCAAATGCCGACGGCAGCAAGCCCAAAACCCTGCTTAAGGGCGTTAATTTCTCTTATTCCGATGGAGACCTTCCCTTTGAATGGAGTCCCGACAGCCGCTGGATTCTCACAACTTATCAAGGCGGCGGACGCATGTATAATGAGGATATAGCTCTTATTAATGTAGAAGACGGAACTCTTACCGACCTCACCGAAAGCGGTTATTCCGATGTGGCTTTCCGTTGGGCGATGGGAGGCAAGGCGATGACTTGGGAGAGTGACAAGGCCGGTTACCGCAGTCACGGAAGCTGGGGCGCCGAGGGCGATATTTATATAATGTTTTTGGATGATGAAGCCTTTATGGAGTTCACCAAGAGCGAAGATGTAAGCAAGATAGAGAAATTGCTCAAGAGCGAAAAAGAAGAGAAGAAAGAGGCTAAAAAAGAAGAGCGCGACAGCGCCAAGGCGGCGAAAGGCAAGGTTGAGCCCCTTAAAATGGAGCTCAGCCGAAGAGAAGACCGCACTCTGCGCCTTACCCACAATTCCGGGGTATTAGGGGACCACTGGCTTACTCCCGACGGCAAAAAGCTGTATTACAGCGTGCGCCTGGAGAAGAGCATGGACTTGTGCTGCCTCGATATTAAAAAAGGAGATATAAAGGTTATAGATAAAGATTTGAGAGGCCGCTTTTATCCAGCTCCTGATGGAGAGAGCTTCTTCGTGCTCGGGAGCAAGGGGGTAAAGAAGATAGAAGCCAAGAGCGGGTCTTCCAAAAATGTTGATTTCCGTGGCGAATACGAATATTTCCCTGACAAAGAGCGTGAATACATATTCGAGCATTGTTGGACACAAGTTCGTGAGAAGTTTTATGTGGAAGATATGCACGGAGTGGATTGGCCTGCAGTACGAGAGAATTACCGTCAGTTCCTGCCATATATTACAGACAATTACGCTTTTCAGGAATTGCTCAGCGAAATGCTCGGCGAACTTAACGGCTCTCATACCGGAGGACGCTATTATGATGGTACAGGCGTTTCGATAGGCTATGTGGGCGTGCTTTTCGACCCTGCCTTCGATGGGCCGGGCCTTAAAATCGCCGAATTCCTTCCGGGAAGCGAGCTTCTTATCTCAGCCCCTTCTCTTAAAGAAGGCGATATAATAATGTCGATAGATGCCAAGCCCATACCCGCAGGACAGCCATGGTATAAGGCTTTTGAGCGTAAGGCGGGCAAGCGCGTTCTGCTTACCATAAAGAGCGGCAAGGAAGAGGTGAAGCTGTATATAACACCCTCTTCTTCCGACTCTCAGGCGCTTTACACCCGCTGGGTGCGCCGCAACGAACAAAAGGTCAAGGAGCTTTCCGGCGGCCGCATCGGCTATGTTCATGTTAAAGGCATGAATTCCCCGAGCTTCCGAGAGGTCTATTCCAAGGCGCTCGGCAAATATCGCGGATGCGATGCGCTTATCGTGGATACCCGTCATAACGGCGGCGGCTGGCTGCACAATGATCTTGCAGTTTTCCTGAATGCCCGTCTTTATACCGAGAGGCGTCCTCGCGGCGTGGAGATGTCTCCCGAACCCTACGATAAATGGAAAAAGCCCTCTTGCGTGCTGGTTTGTGAAGATAATTATTCCGATGCCTGCGGCTTTCCCTATTTGTATAGATCCTTAGGGACAGGCAAGATAATAGGAGCCCCGGTGGCAGGTACGGCAACCAGCGTATGGTGGGAGAGGCAAGTTGACCCGACACTTATCTTTGGCGTACCTCAGGTTGGCTCGTGGAGTGTATCGGAAGGCCGGTTCCTCGAAAATCATCAGCTCGAACCCGACATTCTGGTATATAACGATCCCGCTTCTGTAATGGCAGGAGAGGATAAACAGCTGGAGGCTGCTGTAGCCGAGATGCTTAAAGCAAGCGCAAAATAAAAAATGTGGATTTGGCTCACACTCGCTTCGGCCTTGCTGTTAGGCTCTTATGATGTAGCGAAGAAATTCGCCCTGAAGCGTAATGATGTGTATTATGTGTTGCTGGCTGCTACGGCTTTAACAACACTTTTCCTGAGCCCGTTTTTAAAACCCTCTTCGTCGCTCCATCACTTTCAGCTTCTGTTCAAGGCGGTGCTGGTGTCTTGCTCGTGGGTGAGCGGAATGATTGCCCTCAAACTCCTGCCCATCACGACGGTAAGCACTCTCAAAGGCTCAAGGCCGGTGTTCGTGCTGCTGTTTTCTATAATTATTTTCGGAGAAAGGCTCAATGCGCTGCAGTGGGTGGGCGTTTTGCTTGTGCTTGCATCAATCTGGCTGTTAAGCCTTGCATCAGCTAAAGAAGGTATCAGCTTTGGCAACAATAAAGGTGTTTTCGCCCTTTTTATAAGCATCTTTGCAGGTGTTGCCAGCGCCTTGTGGGACAAGTATATAATTACAGGCATGGATCCGCTTTTCGTACAGAGCTGGACAAATTTGTATATAACTGTTATTCTGGGACTTATAATTGTCATAAAGCAACTTGCCGACAAGAAAAAACTCGAGAAATTCCATTGGGACTGGACGCTTTTGCTTATAGCAGTGCTCATAACCTTGGCGGACGCCCTCTATTTCTTTGCTCTCAAGCAACCGGATGCCATGTTGGGCGTGATTTCCATAATACGCCGCAGTTCAATCATTGTAAGCTTTGTACTTGGTGCATTCATCTTTAAAGAGAAAAAGCTAAAGAGAAAATCGCTTGCCCTTGTACTCATGCTTGGCGGAGTGATTTTAACCATGTTCGGAACATTATAGCGGGAAGCCGCAGAGCATATGCCGGAGCAGGAATTCATAAAAATAAGGGGAGCGAAAGCCCATAATCTGCAGAATATCGATGTGGATATTCCGCGGTGCAGATTCACGGTAATCACCGGCCTCAGCGGCAGCGGCAAAAGCTCTCTTGCTTTCGACACCATCTATGCCGAAGGCCAACGCCGCTATATGAACACCCTTTCCCCTTATGCCAAGCATTTCATGGGCATTTTGGAAAAGCCGGAGGTGGAAAGCATCGAGGGTCTCAGCCCCATCATAGCCATAGAACAAAAGACGACAGGCAAAAATCCGCGCAGCACGGTAGGCACCATCACCGAAATATCCGACTTCCTGCGTCTGCTGTACGCAAAGGCCTCCACCGCATATTCTCCCATAACGGGAATGGAACTTATCCGTTATACCGATGAGCAGATAGTTGAGCTTATAATGAAAGATTACGAGGGTCGCAAGTGCCTGCTTTTAGCCCCATTGGTAAGGGGAAGGAAGGGGCATTACCGCGAGCTTTTCGATCAGATGCGCCGCAAAGGCTATACTCAGATAAGGGTGGATGGAGAGATTCTTTCCTTGGATGAAGTAGAGCAGTTGGACCGTTATAAGACGCATTTCATAGAGTTGGTGGTGGATAAAATGAAGCCCGGGGAGGGGGATGAAAAGCGCATCCGCAATTCCGTAATCTCCGCTTTGGGGATCGGCAAGGGCTCGCTTGCAGTTTTCGATGTGGAAAGCGACGCCTTGAGGCATCTTTCCAAGCATCTTATAGATCCCGAAAGCGGACTTTCCCTGCAGGAGCCTCAGCCGCACACCTTTTCCTTCAATTCTCCCGAAGGATATTGCCCGAATTGCAAAGGTCTCGGAACTGTTCCGGATGTGAATTTGGATGTGATTATCCCAGACCGCAGCAAGAGCATTGCCGATGGTGGAATAGTGCCTTTGGGGCGTAATCGCGAAAACAAGAAGTTCGATGTTGTGCGTTCTATTGCACGCAAATACGCTTTTTCCTTATATGACCCGATAGAAGCCATTCCCGATGAAGTAGTGAGTTTGCTTGTCTATGGCTCCGATGAATTTTTCAGAGTCGGCGAAGGCGCTCTGAGCCAGATGGTTAATTGGCCCGGGATTGTAGATAATATAGAAGATAAAATTGTTTGTCCTCTTTGTAAGGGGACTCGCTTGCGTGAGGAAGCAGGCTTCTTTAAAATAGACGGCAAAACCATTTCGGAAGTATCTGCAATGGAGATTTCGCATTTACAGCAATGGCTTGGGGGCTTAAAACTCAGCGGACGGGCGGCGGCGGTGTCGAAGGATATCCTTAAAGAGCTTCGCGACCGTGTTGGTTTTTTAGTGGATGTGGGCCTTCAATATCTTACGCTCGACAGGGCTACGGGGTCGCTGAGCGGTGGCGAGAGCCAGCGCATCCGCCTTGCAACGCAAATCGGCTCCAAGCTCGTGAATGTGATTTATATTTTGGATGAGCCGTCCATAGGTCTGCATCAGAGAGATAATCACAAGTTGCTGGGCTCGCTGAAACATCTTCGGGACGAAGGCAATACCGTTATAGTGGTGGAGCATGATGAGGCTACGATACGTTCCGCCGATTGGTTAGTGGATGTCGGTCCGGGCGCAGGCGCATTGGGTGGCAAGATTGTCTACAGCGGCCCCGCTGATATAGTTTGCGGGAATTCTTGCGCAGCTGTCGGTGCTTCTGCCACAGATGCCTCCCAAACCATAAGCTATCTTATTGGAAAAGACTCCATCAAAACACCCTCCGTGCGAAGGAAAGGCAACGGCCATAAATTAGGTCTGAGGGGTGCAAGCGGCAATAATCTGAAAGATATTGACATCGATTTTCCTTTAGGATGCCTTATAGGAGTGGCAGGAGTGAGCGGCAGCGGCAAAAGTTCTTTGGTAAATGAAACCCTGATGCCAATCCTCAAATCCAAATTCTACCGCTCTACCAACCGCCCCCTGCCTTACAAAGAAATCGTAGGTCTTAAGAACATTGATAAGGTTATAGAGGTGGACCAAAGCCCTATAGGCCGTACGCCCCGTAGCAATCCCGCTACCTTTACCGGAGTATTCAACGACATTCGCGCTCTTTTTGAGGACACCCCTGATGCCAAAGTCCGCGGTTTTAAAGCGGGAAGATTTTCTTTCAATGTGCGCGGAGGAAGATGTGAGGAATGTAAGGGTGCGGGTATCAAGGTGATAGAGATGAATTTTCTTCCCAGCGTAAGCGTGATTTGCGAGCAATGCAGAGGAAAACGCTATAAAGAAGATACTCTTGCGGTACATTACAAAGGGAAAAACATTTCGGATGTGCTCGATATGCCAATCAGCGAGGCCTACGAGTTTTTCAAGACAAATCCGCGCATCGCCCCCAAACTAAAGGCTTTGGTGGATTTAGGCCTCGGCTATGTTCATCTCGGGCAGTCTTCGGTAACTCTGAGCGGTGGTGAGAGCCAGCGTATGAAGTTGGCAGCGGAACTCTTCCGTAAGGCCAGCGGAAACACCCTTTATATACTCGACGAACCCACCACGGGCCTGCATTTTGCAGACATCAAGGTGCTTTTAGGCGTTTTGCAAAAGCTCGTCGATCAGGGCAATACGGTGATAATCATAGAACACAACATGGATGTGCTCAAAAGCGTGGATTATATTTTCGACCTCGGACCGGAAGGCGGAGCAGCGGGAGGATATATAATTTCCGAGGGTACGCCTGAACAACTTGCAAAAGATTCGAATTCAATTACAGGAAAATATTTAAAAGACATTTTATATGATGAGAGTTAATAAAATCACTGCCGCGCGCAGGGAATATCAGGAATGGTGCCGCGCCATCGGAGTGGATACCGTTCAAAAACTTAATGAGGTGCTGGCGGAAGGACGGGCTGTATCCCTCATAAACCTTTGCGAAGCCCGTCAGGAACGCAAATATGCCGATATCGCAAACCAGATTTTCTGGCGCAGAAAAAAATCGCGCATAGTTTTGATATCCGGCCCTTCATCGAGCGGCAAGACCTCATCCTCTCTTAGAATCGCTCAGCAGTGCCGTGTTCTCGGCATCAATCCCAAAGTAATAGAATTGGATAATTATTTTGTGGATCGCAGCCGCACCCCCAAAGATGAGAAAGGCGAATATGATTTCGAGAGTCTTTATGCTATGGATATCGAGCATCTCAACAGTGACCTCAATGACCTGATTGCAGGCAAAGAAGTGATAATCCCCAAATTCGACTTCAAGACCGGTTGTCCCATTTTAGATGACCCTTCGCGCAAAATGAAGCTTGAGCCAACGGACATACTTTTTATGGAGGGTATTCATGCGCTCAATCCGGCGCTTATTCCCGATGTGGATCATTCCAGAGTATTCTATATCTATATATCAGCCCTTTCAGCCCTTAAAGGAGGCACAAAGGTGCATGGTTCCACCACCGACAAACGGCTCCTCCGCCGAATCGTGCGTGACAGCCGCGTGAGAGGCATCTCCCCCGAAGAAAATATTCTCCGCTGGCCGAGTGTCCGCAGGGGTGAAACCCGCAATGTATTCCCGTATGAAAATAATGCCCATGTGGTGTTCAATTCTTCCACTCTCTATGACATCCCTCTGCTGAAGTATTATGCTGAACCTTTGCTTTATGAGATTAAAGAGGCAAGTCCTGTCTATAAAAAAGCTCAGGCCTTAATCCGCTTTATGGAGCCTGTCAATGTACTCAAGCCGTCCGAGATTGCCGCCATTCCTCCCACCAGCATCATGCGCGAATTCATCGGCGGCCAAACCTTATAGTTGTCTTTACTTAAGTTCTTTTCTCTTCTCTTCTCTTCTCTTAGCCCTCATTATCTTTACTTCAGTTCTCTTGTCTTAAGTCAGCTTGACGGTCGTTATATTTTATAATAATTCACAGCCTTTATATTTATAAATCTGAATTTATGGACATCATTATTTATGGCAGCCTGCACGGTTCGACCAAGCGATATGCCGAACGTCTTGAAGAAATGACAGGCATAGCGGCTATAAACTACAAGGATGTTAAAGAGATTGCCAAATATGACCGCATAATCTATCTTGGAGCTCTATATGCAAGCGGAGTAATGGGATTAAAGAAAATAGTCAGCCGTATGTTACAAAATCAGAAACTCATTGTCGCCACCGTAGGTCTGGCTGATCCGGAAAATCCGGTCAATATCACCAACATCAGGGATGCTCTTAAGGAACAGATTCCTCTGCATCTCTACGATGAAAATAATATATTTCATTTGCGGGGAGGAATCGATTACAGCCGTCTTGGATTAAAGCATAAGGTTATGATGTCACTGCTTTGTTCGAAGGTTTCCAAAATGCCTGAAGAAGAACTGGATGAAGAACAAAAAACTATGCTCGCAACCTATGGGGGAATAGTGGACTTTGTCGATTTGGATACATTGAAACCGCTTGCCGACGTTATCGGATTACGATAATTAAACGATAATACTGACGTCCTCGTCAATCCTTGCGGGAGATATTTATTGTTTGCCAAATTTGCCTGAGTTATCCGATGCCGCCCACTATTTGCTGCAGCCATTCTGCATCGATTTCATCAAAGGCGGCAAGTTTGCGGCTGTCGATGTCCAAAACTCCCGCGACTTCGTTGTCGATAAAAACCGGCACCACAATTTCGGAACGGGACTCGCTGCTGCAGGCGATGTGTCCGGGGAATTCATCCACATCCGGTACTATTATCGTTTTCCTCTCCTTCCAGGCTGTGCCGCAGACGCCTCTCCCGAAACTGATTCTTTCACAGGCCGGAGGACCGACATTCGGCCCCAATATCAGCCACGGCCCTTTTCCGCCCTGCACCTCCTCCTTTCCGGTGCAGCGCACTTCTTCTATCCACGGCTCTTTTCCGCTCAGCGCCTCTTCTTTACCGGTGCAGCGCACTTCTTCTATCCACGGCTCTTTTCCGCTCAGCGCCTCTTCTTTACCGTCGCAACGCACTTCTTCTATCCACGGCTCTTTTCCGCTCAGCGCCTCTTCTTTACCGTCGCAACGCACTTCTTCTATCCACGGCTCTTTTCCGCTCGGCACCTCCTCCTTTCCGGTGCAGCGCACTTCTTCTATCCACGGCATCGTTTCTACAAAGTAGAAGCCGGTCCACCAAAAGCCGAAGCTCTCTTGAAGCAGCTGCGCTATCTTTTGAAGCCGCTCCTTCATGCTTATTTCCGGCAGTGAATTTATCTGATTGATAACAGCTTGGTATTTCTCCGCTTTATTCATAATAAAATCTACTTTTGTTTTATACCCTTTTTCTCCACATGGCTAAGCGTTTTAGGCCTTTTCCGCTTTTCCCTCTATAGCTCAACCCCGCCACCTGACGGGACGCTATGCAAAGCACATGCATGAGGCGTACAATTCGAGCGTAAAATGTAACTCGCTGACTATCATCGAAATCATGAAAGAACACCCGACAATTTGGCTGACCTTGTTTAATGATCTGCCTCATTATCAGCACTTTCCATTTTACGCTCGGCAGATAAGGGGACGGCTTGCATTGGATTGGTGGCTGGTAAGGTATGCCAAGTTGCGGTTAAATTTTAGAAATCGGGATGGATTTCGATACCGGTAAGTTCCGAGTCATCCGGAATGTCAAGAGGCTCGTTGAAGGGCTGGAGGAAGGGATTGCATGTGCGTTCGCGTCCTATTGTGGTGGTGCCTCCGTGTCCGGGGTAGACCTTGGTTGAGCCTGGAAGGACCATGAGTTTTTCCATTATGGATTTGATTTCGGCATCATAGTCGCCATGGCCCAAATCGGTACGGCCTATGGAGTCGGCGAAGAGGGTGTCTCCGGTGAAGATGATGCCGTGGGATTCGCAATACCAGCAAATGCTGCCGGGAGTATGGCCAGGGGTGGCTATCACTTTGAATTCCAAGCCGCCGCCTTGCTCAGCCTTGCTATCGCCACCCTGCCCGGCTCCGCCATCACCGCCCTGCTCAGTACTGCCGTCCAGCCTTGTCTTGCCGCCGCCCTGCCCGGCTCCGCCACCGCCTCCCTGCTCGCCACTGCTACCGCCGCCCTGCCCGGCTCCGCCACCGCCTCCCTGCTCGCCACTGCTACCGCCGCCCTGCCCGTCTCCAACATCGCCGCCGAAACTCAATACATCTCCATCGGAAACGGGGCGCCATCGGAATGAGAAATCAGCATCCTTTATCCCTATGATTTTGCAATAAGTTTCATTGTGCTCCTGAACAACGGCCTCTTCAGGGCTCATATATACAGGCACATCGGGCCATAGTTTTTGCAGGGGAACGACTCCGAGCGTATGGTCGAAGTGGGAATGAGTAAGGAGGATGGCGTCGGGAACACGGCCGTCAAGACGGTCGAGCAGCTGCTCGATTTCACCCTTTCCGTAAAAACCGGGGTCCACCAACAAGCAGACATCCTGAGTGGTGATCAGATAACTGTTCTCGGAGAAAAGGTTGCAGGTAAAAAGTCTAATGTCCATAATAACTTGGCAAAATTACAAAAGAAATGTTAATTTTGTAAGTTTAGTACATAGAAGTACAAAATAGATATGCATATAGGAGTAGCAGGAAATATCGGCAGCGGCAAAACCACGCTTACAGAACTTCTCTCGAAACATTATGGCTGGACACCCCAGTATGAATCGGTAACTTTCAATCCTTATTTGGAAGATTACTATAAAGATATTCCCCGCTGGAGCTATAATCTGGAAACCTACTTTCTGGCTCAGCGTTTCAAGGATTTGCTGGCGATTTCCAAGAGCAAGGAAACCATAATTCAAGACAGAACCCTGATGGAGGGCGTACATATCTTTGTGGAGAACAACCGCGAGATGGGCAACCTCAGTGAGCGCGACTACCAGACCTATATGCAACTCTACAGCATAATGATGAGCATGGTAAAGCCTCCCGAGCTGCTCATATACCTTCGCAGCGGCATAGAACATTTGGTGTCCAATATACAAAAACGCGGACGCGATTACGAGCAGGGAATGAGCATTGAATATCTCAGCGGCCTGAACCGTCATTACGAAGAATGGATAAGTTCCTACAAAGGCAAACTCCTTATAATCGAAACCGATAATCTGGACTTCAAGAATAATCCCGAAGACTTCGCCCTTATAACCGATAAGATAGACGCTGAGCTCTTCGGGCTGTTCAAATAATTTTCTTTATATTTGTAAGTTTCAAATTTATAAAAAGGCGAATATTTGAAAACCTAAATAATTATGCATATTGCAATATCAGGAAATATCGGCAGCGGCAAAACCACGCTCACAAAGATGCTTGCAGCCCACTACGGTTGGATTCCGAAGTTCGAATCAGTAGACTTCAACCCTTATTTGGCAGACTTTTATGAGGATATGGAACGCTGGAGTTTCAATCTCCAAATCCAATTCCTCAATAAGCGTTTTAAAGATGTGGTGGACATCTCCAGGACGAAAGATGTGATTATTCAAGACCGCACCATCTACGAAGATGCTAAAATCTTTGCCCCCAACCTGCACGATATGGGCCTTATGAGCACCAGGGACTTTGAAAACTACAGCGACCTTTTTTCTCTTATGATGTCGCTTGTGGACCATCCCGACCTTCTCATTTATCTTCGCTCCACCATCCCTAATCTCATCTCTCAAATTCAAAAGAGGGGCAGGGAATACGAGCGCAGCATACGTATAGACTATCTTACCAACCTGAACGAAAAATACGAAGCTTGGATAAGCGGCTACAAGGGCAATCTGCTCATTGTTGATGCTGACAAGGTAAAGTTCGGCAATCGTCCCGAAGATTTCGAAAAGGTGACTTCAATGATAGATGCCCAGCTCTATGGCCTGTTTTCAAACAAAAAAGAACCTAATCCTAAATCTCATTTATAAATATTATGGCAACTAAAAAAAAACCTACAATAATTGATTTTGTAGAGAAGTATACTAAAAAGTACGCCGACAAAACCTATCTTCGCGAGAAGGTGGATGGCGTTTGGACTGAAACTACATACAAACAAACTCGAGATGAAGGCCGCATACTGGCCGCCGGCTTTATGGCGCTCGGTCTTCAAAAGGGAGAAAGAGTGTCTTTGCTTTCAGAAGCCCGCAATCTTTGGGTGATGTCAGAACTGGGTATCCTCTATGCAGGAGGAGTGAATGTGCCCCTTTCCTATAAATTGGAGTCAGACGTTGATCTTTCGTTCCGCATAAATCATTCGGATTCGGTGTATATTGTGGCATCGGAAAACGAGCTTCCCAAAATCCGCCGGATAATCAAGCAATGCAAGGCGGTTCGCAAGGTGATTGTGCTGGATAAATTAGAATTGCAGGAAGGCGAAATGAGTATAGACGAGCTCCGCAAGATGGGAGTGAAATTCCTTAAGGAGAATTCCGGGGAGTTGGAAAAGCGGATAGCAACCATCGGTCCGGAAGACTATGCAAACATTTCCTATACTTCCGGCACCACCGCCGACCCGAAGGGTATTCTCCTTACTCATCGCAATTATACCGCAAATGTGGAACAGGGCAGCAGTGTTATCGGCATTCCGGAGGGCAAGACCATGCTTATAATCCTTCCTTTGGACCATTGCTTCGCTCATGTGGCGGGTTTCTATACCATGATGTTTTACGGAGGAAGCATAGCTACCGTGCCTGTTGGCAAAACCCAGATGGCAACTCTCCGCAACATTCCGGGAGCCATCAAGGACACAAAGCCTTATGTGATGCTCAGCGTGCCGGCTCTTTCACGCAGTTTCAAGAAAGCTATCGAGGCTGCAGTAAAGGCTAAAGGCGAAAAGGTGGAGAAGCTATTTAATTGGGGCGTAAAACTCGCAATGAGTTATTACCGCGAATACCATAACGCGGGCAAGCCTTGGATAAAGCATTTCTGGAAAAAGCCCATTATCAATTTCCTTGATAAAAAGATGTTCAAGACCGTGCGCGAAGGAGCATTCGGTCCCAACATGCGTATGTTTGTCGGCGGAGGAGCCCTTTTGGACATAGAACTTCAAAAGTGGTTCAATGCCATAGGCGTTCCCGTATTTCAAGGCTATGGCCTCAGCGAGGCGACCCCCATTATTTGCGCCAATTCCGAGGGCCACGCCATTTTCGGCAGCTCGGGCCGCACAGTTGTGCCGATGGACATAAAGATTTGTGACGAAGACCACAACGAGGTTCCCGACGGAGTTACAGGCGAAATAGTAATACGCGGCGAAAATGTCATGGCCGGCTATTGGAAAAACCCCGAGGCCACCGCAAAGACAGTTATTGACGGCTGGCTCTATACCGGCGATCGCGGTTATCTTTATCCCGAAAACAGGCGCTATTTGTATGTGACGGGCCGCTTCAAGAGCCTTCTCATCGCAGCAGACGGCGATAAATATTCTCCCGAAGGTTATGAGGACAATCTTACCAGCGTAAGCAAATTTATCGATCAGGTGATTATTCACAATAATCAAAAGCCCTATACCGTTGCGCTTTTGGTTCCCAATCGCGAATTGCTGCGCACCTGGCTTAAAAAGGAGCATCCTGATTTGGATCCGGAAACGCGTGAGGGAAAAATAGCCATGCTCGAAAAGATACAGACCGAAACAGACACCTACCGCAAGGGCGGTAAGCACGAGGGCGCCTTCCCCGAAAAATGGCTTCCTGCAGCGCTTATTATCTGCCCTGAGCCCTGGACAGAGCAGAACGGTCTTGTAAACAGCACCGCAAAGATAGTGCGCGGCAAGGTGGAAAAGGCCTATGCCGACCGCATAGACTACGCCTATACCCCCGAAGGCAAGGCCTTGCTTAACGAAAAGAATATAGAATCAATTTAATTAATAACAGCTTTATGGTTAAAAAAAGTAATAATATCGTTGGTATAATTACCATGATATTTCTGTTCGGCATGATTTCTTTCGTGACGAACCTTGCTGCGCCGATAGGCAATATTTGGAAGATGCAGCCTCAGATAGCAGGTTCCAACGCCTTAGGCATGATGGGAAATATGATGAACTTCCTGGCTTATCTCTTCATGGGCATACCTGCGGGTAACATGATCAAGAGATACGGCTACAAGCGCACGGCCTTGGTGGGTATTGCGCTCGGTCTTATAGGAGTGTTCGTTCAGCTTCTCTCCGGAATTGCTGCATCCTTCCCAAGCAACTTCATCATCTATCTGCTCGGAGCCTTCATCAGCGGCTTCTCGGTTTGCATCCTCAACACGGTTGTGAATCCCATGCTCACCCTTCTCGGCGGCGGCGGAAACAGGGGCAATCAATATGTGCAGATAGGCGGCTCATTCAATTCTTTGATGGCCACCCTGACTCCGATGTTAGTAGGAGCGATGATTGGCAGCCTTACGGCCGATACCGTCATCAAGGATGTTTATCCGGTGCTTTATATAGCCATGGGCATTTTTGCTCTCGCTTTTATAATCCTCCTTTTCATCCCCATAGAAGATCCCGAAACTCAGGAACAAGGCGAGGCCGTGAGTCCCATGCGCTACAGCCATTTTGTTTATGGAATCATTGCAATCTTCCTTTATGTGGGCGTTGAGGTGGGTATCCCCGGTACGCTTAATTTCTATCTTTCCGACCCCGTTAAGGGTGCAGGTCTTGATCCGGCCACTGCGGTAACTATTGCAGGCTTTGTTGCCGGAACATATTGGTTCCTGATGCTCATAGGACGTCTAATCAGCAGCGTTATCAGCGGCAAGGTTTCCAGCAAGGTGCAACTCACTGTTGTTTCCACTGTTGCAATACTCCTCGTTATTGCCGCCATATTTGTAAAGCCCGAAATTCAGACCAAATTCCCGGCATTCACGGGCAGCGGCTTCAGCATGGTTACGGTTCCGCTCACTGCGCTTCTTTTAGTGCTTTGCGGTCTTTGCACTTCGGTTATGTGGGGTTCCATCTTCAATCTGGCCGTTGAGGGCTTGGGCAAAAGCACTGCGCAGGCTTCCGGCATATTCATGGTGATGGTGGTAGGCGGCGGCATACTTCCGCTCCTGCAAAACTTTATTGCAGATAAAAGCTCCTATATAATCAGTTATTGGGTAATTGTGATAGCTCTGGTATATATATTGTGGTTTGCAGTGGCCGGCAGCAAGGTTAAAAAAGCTAAAGCATAAGAGAGAATGAAAAAAGACTATGTAGTAGGTATAGATATAGGGGGCCAAAGTACAAAGCTCGGCGTGGTGGATGCAAGGGGCCAGGTGCTTGTCCAAAGCGTTATCAAAGCAAACAACAGCACGGATCCCAATGTAATCGTAAAAGAATTGGCCCAGGGAGTAATCAAGCTCGTTGCCCAAGCCGGCAAGCATGGTCAAATCCGCGGCATAGGCGTAGGCGCTCCTAACGGCAATTATTATACGGGTGAAATCGCTTTCGCTCCTAATCTTCCATGGGCTGCCAACGGCAGTGTGGATTTTGCCAATATGCTTTCGCTCGAGTGCGGCGGCATTCCCGTAGCTCTTACCAATGATGCCAATGCAGCGGCTATGGGCGAAATGACCTATGGTGTCGCTAAGGGTATGAAAGATTTTATAATGATAACACTCGGCACAGGCGTTGGTTCAGGCATAGTGATTAACGGGCATGTGGTATACGGATTCGATGGTTTTGCAGGAGAATTGGGCCACAATTGCGCCGTGCGTCATAACGGTCGTTTGTGCGGTTGCGGCAAGTACGGCTGTCTTGAGGCTTATTGCTCTGCTGTAGGTGTGGCTCGTACCGCCCGCGAGTGGTTGGAAATGAATCCCGATGAACCCACACTACTGCGCGATATTCAGGAAATAAGCTCCAAAGATGTATATCAGGCGGCCAAAGAGGGTGACAAGATGGCAAAGCGCATCTTCAATTATACAGGACGCATTCTCGGCGAAAAACTTGCTGACTTCGTACAATTCTCCGCCCCCGAAGCCATAGTGCTTTTCGGTGGTTTGGCAAAGGCTAAAGAGTTCCTTTATGAACCTACGCTAAAGGCAATGAACGAAAACTTGCTTCCTCTTTGGAGAGGCAAGATAAAGATACTTTTCTCCCAACTCAAGGAATCCGATGCAGCTATACTCGGCGCATCCGCCCTTGCATGGGAATTATAGCAACTTTTTAAAAATCAATAAAAACAAAACAATGAAAAACATCAAATTTTTTGCAGCCCTCGTTTTGGGTCTCGCGGTTTTGGCTTGTCAGCCCAAAGGGCAGACAGAGGCTCCGGAGGCAGAGGGCACAACTACAGAAGAAGTAGTCGAAGCTCCTAAGACCGCAAAAGACTTTGTGGCTTCCAAGAGCTTAAGGGATTCAGTTGCCTACCTCGTGGGCGTGAACTTCGGCTCATTTATCAAGGGTTACGACTTTGGCGACCTCAGTTATGCCCAAATAAAGAAGGGTATGAACGACTTTATGAAAGCCAAGGGAAATTTCCGCGATGATGAATTCGGTAAACAATTCAAGATAGATCCCAATGAGATGAATCGTCTTTTCAACGATTATTTAGAGATGCGCCGCAATTATGCTCTTCTTGTCAATAAGGAGAAGGGAGAAAAATTCCTTGCCAAGAATAAGACTAAAGAGGGCGTACAAACTACCGACAGCGGTCTTCAATATATTATTGAGGAACAGGGTGGTGAACTCCAGGCCACATCCGATAAGGACACCGTATGGGTACGTTACACGGGCACTCTTCTCGACGGCACTGTATTCGATGAGGTTAAGTCCGATGCCGATTCCGTACGTTTCACCCTCGACCGAGTGGTAA
>Ga0255345_1004163_pt1 | contig 16127 bp, 14 predicted proteins | sample wastewater_treat_6_FD_192415 | JGI IMG/M metagenome (GOLD analysis project Ga0255345, IMG submission 192415) | Wastewater microbial communities from Lulu Island WWTP, Vancouver, Canada - plant20 | ecosystem: Engineered > WWTP > Wastewater > Unclassified | place: Canada: Vancouver, British... | reverse complement strand
GCCGGGGCGCCGCTCGACTACTTGGAGCGGAGGGCGGGCAGAGAGGGAGGCGCGAACGCCGGATGACGGAGTATCGCTTGCTCGTTATCGGGGTGGGGATCGCCCTCGGGATGCTATTCTTCCACAGGACGGGGTATTCGCCCGGCGGGATAATCACGCCAGGCCTGATTGCGCTCGAGCTCGGCTCGCCCCGCAGCCTCGCCGTCGCGCTCATGGTCGCGCTGGGGGTCTCGGCCGTCCTGTCGCTGGCGGTGCGCTTCGCCTGCCTGTACGGACGGCAGAGGACCGCCGCCGCCCTCCTGGCCGCCCTCGCGTTCAGGGCCGCGGCCGGCGCCTGTCTGCCCTTCGCGGACCACTGGATAGGATGGGTGGCACCCGGGCTGATAGGGGCTGACATGCAGAGGCAGGGGGTGCTGCCCACCGCGGGGGCGACCCTGGCCACCTCCCTGGCGACCGCCATGGCGGCCCGCCTCCTGCTGGAGGTACTGACATGAGCGGCCTGTACGAGCGATCCCGGGCATTTGCGAGGATGTCGCAGTCGAGCATGCTCATCCTGGCGCTCCTGCTCGCCCTCCTGTGGTATTGGGCGCCGAGCGGTATGATGGATCCGGGCGAGGAGGCGCTGTGGCGCAGGATCCGCGCGGGCCAAGGGATGCTGGCGGCATGGCGCGACCGGTCGGGCATCCGCGAGGCCCATCCGGATTTCGACTTCGACAGGACGGACCCGCACCGCACCGGCCTGATCGGAGTGGAGTGGAGCCCTGTCACGACGACGCTCGGGCCGCTTGAGGCCAAGCGCACCGCGGCCGATCCTCTGTGGGGTGTCTGGGCATTGAGGCAATTCCGCCGATCGGGCCTTGTCCCCGGCGACTCCGTGGTGCTGCTGGCATCCTCCTCCTTCCCGGGGCTGGTCTTCTCCCTCGTGGCGGCGGCGGAGCGGTACGGACTGGACTTGTTCTGGATCCAGTCCCTGGGGTCGTCCACCTGGGGCGCCAACATGCCCGAGATGCCGTGGCCAGCGATGGGGAGATTGCTCAGAGAGGGCGGGTACATATCCTCAAGGCCGAATTACTACACGCTTGGCGGAGGGAGCGAGCTGGGTCGCGACATGTCTCCCGAGGGCCTGGATCTGCTGACCTCAGCCGCGGCCGCCGACGGAGTCCCACTGTTGAAGGTGCGGGATCTCGGCGAGATGATCGGACTGAAGAGCGAGCTGGCGTTGTCGCGCAGGCCCGTGCTTGCGATGGTGGTGGGAGGATCTCACACCACCTTCGGGCCAGGCGAGGTTGTCCCACCCGGCGGGGGGCTCTATAGCGAGGCGGATCTTGAAGCGGACGCCCTCGGACGCGGGGTCTTTCGGAACCTGCTTGCGTCGGGAGTGCCGGTCCTGCACTTCCTCGACCTGCGCTCGCTTGCTCTCCGCTCCGGCATACCCTACGACGGAGCACCCCGGCCGCGATTCTCCGGCGGTGAGTGGGCGAGCGCTGTCGGACTGCTGCTGTTCGCCCTGTACCTGGGGTGGTTCTCGAGATGGAGGAGGGACGAGTGAACATGCCAGGCGATACGCGCTGCGCCCTGTGCGACGGGCACCTGGCCGACTCTCTGGATGATGGTCCGGGCACAGGCCTCGCGGCCGAACCGGACGCCGCAACCTCCGAGAGGTTTCTCATGGCCGGCCTGTTCTTTCTCGGCCTGTGGCCGCTCGCGCAAAACCTTTCCGCCAGGCCTGTGCTGGCCATACTCGAGACCCTGCCCGACACGATGGACGGGGGCGACCTTCTTGCGGCGGCGTCCTCGCTCGTCCTGCTGAACGCGGCCAGGGCTGTCGCCCTGTACCTCGGATGGTTCCTCGTGGGCAGCGGGCTGGGCGCGACGAGGCGCTCGCTCCGCTTCCTGTCATGGCTGGTGCCCGTTATCGCGATCCCTGCAACCTACCTGCTGACCGCCGTGATGGGAGAGGGGGCTGCTCGTCTGCACTTCGGCTTTCCGGCCGTGCTGAGCGTGGTCAGCGTGCTGGTGCTGAGGTACCTCACCAGGGATATCGAGGGGTGGGGGTACAAGTCCATAGCCCTGGCGCTCCTTGTCCTCTCGTTTCAATGGCTGGACGTGATCCCGGCGCTGACCTCCTGGGGCGCGGGGTGGGGGGAGCTGTCCGCCGCGGTCAAGACCGCGGCGCTGCTCATGGACCGGGAGTACCTGCTGAACAGGGCGTTCGGCGCCGTCTTCGTCGGCCTGTTCCTGGCGGGCTTCATCACCACGGAGCTACTGGTGAGCTACGGGGCGCGCCTGCAGGACCTCGCCCTGCTGCGCGACAGGGATGTTAAAATGGCCCAGCTGCGCGAGGAGGGCCTTCGAAGCCGCTGCCTGGCGGAGATGCAGCAGCTGGTCCACGACCTGAAGAGGCCTCTCACCACAATGATAGGACTCGCGGATATCATAGCCTCCGGCAAGAACCCGGAGAGCTCCCGCAGGTACGGCGCGGTCATAGTGGACGCCGGGCGGACGATGGAGGAGATGATATCGGAGATCCTGCATGAGGACTTCCGCCGATCCATCCCGGTCGAAGACCTGGTTCAGTACGTATTCAGCCAGGTGAGTCCGTTCCCATGGAGGGAGACGGTGGCCCTCGCCGCGGACGACGAAGTCCTCCGCGAGCGGGTGGCGGTCAACGTCGTCAGGATGTCGCGCGCCATCGTCAATCTGCTTGACAACGCTCACAGGGCGAACCTGATCGCCGGGGGCGCGCACATAGAGCTGCGCGCCGAGGGCGCGAGCGACTGGGTCCAATTGTCGGTGAGCGACGAGGGACCGGGCTTCGAGGCCACGAGGCCAAAGGGATCCGGGGCGTCCGCCGCCGGAGACTGGCGGCAGGGCTCGGGGTGGGGCTCCACCGGTCTTGGGCTCAAATACGTTACAATGGTCGTGGAGAACCACCGGGGCGCCTTCAGGATCGAGGACCTTGAGACCGGCGCCAGGGTGACCGTTGAGCTTAAGAGAGCCGACGTCAGCCCGTCCGTTTAAAGATTATTCGCCGAAAGGATGGTTTGAAAGATGCCCCTACACATCGGAGCAATAGACGACGACAGGGCTATCCTCTACACCCTGGAGGCCATGGCGTCCACCGAGGGGTGGCGCATGCTGACCACGAACGTCCCCGAGGAGTGCCTGGACTGGGTCAAGCTCGACGAAGTGGACATTCTGCTCGTTGACTACCACATGCCGGTGATGAACGGCCTGCACCTGATCAAGAGGGCCAGGGAGTTGTCGTCGAAGCTCGTCCTGATCGCGCTCACCGTCGAGGACGGAGGGGATCTGGCCTCGCAGCTCATGCTCGCCGGTGCGGACGACTTCATCACGAAGCCCATTCGGTTGGCCGACTTCACCGCGAGGATACGCCTTCACGAGAAGCTGTTCTCCCACCGCGAGCAGTTGAACTGGGACGAGCGCAAGAAGGGCGTCAGCAAGGACACGATGCGCAGGGTGCTCGAGAGGATGAAGCTCTTCACCTCCCCCAAGGATTGCGAGGAGGTCGCAGCCGCATGCGGCCTGGCGTACGTGACGGCTCACAGGTACCTGGAGTACCTCGCCGAGCGGGGGCTGGTGGTGCGGAGCGCCGGGGTCCAGGATGGCCGCCCGGGCAGGCCGAAGACCTACTACGAGGCGCCCGCTCCCTACCGCTCGGCTCAGCCGGGTGAATAAAAAAGGAGGCCTCCCGGCGGGAGGCCTCCTCTCGAGGAGTGTATCCGCTACTTGAACCACTCGGCCTTCATCGCGTCAAGCTCTCCGCTCGCCTGAAGCTCGGCCAGTGCTTTGTTGACCGCCTCCAGCAGCTCGGGCTCGCCGAGGTTCAGGGCTATGGCCTTGCCCGATCCGGTGATCTCCTGCTCGAGGGCGATCTTGATCTTCCCCTGGAAGTCCTTGTGCTCCACGTAGCTCTTCGCCACGGGGGTGTCCATCAGCGTGGCGTCCACGCGGCCGAGTATGACCTCGCGCACGCAGTCGTCGAACTTCTGGAACGACTTGACCTGGACATCCTCCAGGGTGTACAGGTAGTTCTCCTGGACGGTGCCGAGCTGCACCGCGGCGATCTTCCCCTTCATGTCCTCCAGCGCCTTGATGGCGTCGTTGTCGTAGGCAGTGATGAACGCGCTGATTGACACCTCGTAATTGTCGGAGAACGCGACTCTCTTGGCCCGCTCCTCGGTGGCGCTGAGCCCGGCGGCGATGAGGTCGATCTTCTTGGCGAGCAGGGAGGGGATGAGGCTGTCGAACGGCATGTCCACCCACTCGACCTTCTTCCCCATCTTCTCCGCTATCGCCTCGGTCATGGCGATGTCGAACCCCTTGAGGTCGTTGTTCTCGTCCCTGAATTCATAGGGGGGATAGGTGCTCTCCGTGCCGACGAGCAGCACGTCCTTGGCCATCACGTTGGCCTGGCACGCGGTAACTGCCACCAGCAAAGCGAGAAGCGCAAACAATAATTTTTTCATCGTTATTTTCCTCCAGTATGGATTGATTTGAAAACCCTTGCACCGACATAGCCTGCCCTTTATCCGCGAGCATACACGTCCCGTTTTTACCTGTCAAGGTTGCCCTCGTCCAATCGGCGAAGACTGGTATAATTCTGTTGGCCGGCGGCGGACAGGCGCACAGGCGTCGTCCGCGGACCGGGAGGATTTTGCCGGAGGTGACAGGGCTGAACGAGACACAATTCCTTGTCTTCACCGTGGGCGACAGGCGTTACGCCCTGCCCGCGGTCGACGTGGAGCGCGTGCACGCTGCGGTCGAGGTGACGGTCGCGCCGGGCGCTCCAGAGTCCCTGCGCGGCGTAATAAGCTGCGCGGGCGTTCCCGTGCCGGTCGTCGACCTGCGGGCGCGGTTCGGCCTGCCGCAGCGGAGGATACTGCCGAGCGACCGCCTTCTCTTCGTCCGCGCGCAGACGCGGAACGGCGGAGATGCCAGGCTCTTCGCCCTCCTTGTGGACGACGTGGACGGGGTGACAGCTCTCTCGCCGGAGAGGGTGTCCCCGCCGGACGTCGCGGAGGACATCTTCGACGAGTTCTTCGCCGGGGTCGCCGGCGGTGACGGCGGAGTCCTGTGCGTGCCCTCGGCCTCCGCTCTTTTTTCCATCACCGAGGAGGAGTTGAGCATCATCGGCGGCCTGGTGACGGGAGGAGAAGCCGGGTGACAAAGGAGGGCTCCCGGGCATTGCCAGGGGAGGCGGCTCCAGGGCTGGCCCGTCTTGCGGCCCTCGTGGAGAGTCGTCTTGGAATGGTATTGTCGGGGAGAAACCCTGTCGACCTGTGGAGGGTTGTGCTGGCTATGGCCGCCTCTGAGCGGCGCGATCCCCTCGAGCTCCTGGGATCCCTCGTCCGGGACGGATTGTCCGAGAGCGCCGTCCCCGCGTTTGCCGAGCTGATAACAGTGGGGGAGACCTACTTTTTCAGGGAGCCAAGGACCCTTGAGACCTTTCAGGAGCTGGTGCTGGCGCCTTTCGCCCGTGGGTCGGGGCCCGGGAGGTTGCGCATATGGTGCGCCGGGTGCAGCACCGGGGAGGAGCCCTACACCCTGTCGATGATGGCGAGCCGAGCCCTGGGCGGCGCAGCAGGGCGCGAAGTCTCGATCCTCGGCACTGATGTCAATCACGGATTCCTGGAGAGGGCGCGCAGGGGGATCTACCGCGCATGGTCGTTCAGGGGCGTCGATCCTGCGGACATGGACCTCTTCTTCGAGAGGACGCCCGAGGGGGACGGTGCCGTAAGACCCCTCTATCGCAGGGGAGTGTCCTTCTCGCACCTCAACCTGGCGGACGACAGGTGGCGGCTGTGGGGGGACGGGCTCCCCCCGGACGTCATCTTCTGCAGGAACGTCCTCATCTACTTCGCGCCCGAGCGAATCGTCGAGGCAGTCCGCCGATTTCACGCCATGCTCCCCCTCGGGGGTTGGCTCGTGCTCGCCCCGTGCGAGTCATACACCGTGCTGTCCTCCCTGTTCACTCCGGTATTCCGCGAGGGGAGCACGATATACAGGAAGGACGCACCGTGTGAACGCGGGGCGATGGAGGAGACCCGCCCCTTCCACGGCGTTATCCTTGAAGAAGGGGCGGAAGAACCGCTCGGGTCCGACCTCTTGGATAGCTGGACGGGTATTGAGATGGAGCTCGACGGGGCGAATCTACCCCCGGACGAGTATACGCCGCCCCCCGCCGAAGAGGCGGGCGCAGTGTCTCTGGAGGAGTGTCTACGGGTGGCCCGCGAGCTCGCGGACAGGGGCAGGCATTCCGAGGCGCTCGAGTGGGCCGAGAGGGCCGTGAAGATCGACGGCAGAGCGGCCGAGCCCCGCTGCCTCCTGGGCCTTATCGCCTCCGAGCTCGGCGACGAGGAGTCCGCCGCCTCTTCCCTCAGGAGGGCGTTGTACCTCGACCCCGGTCTCGCGATGGCGCACTACGCCCTGGGGGGCCTGGCGCTGAGACGTGGACGGAAGGACGAGGCGAGAAGACACTTCCGCAACGCGGAGGAGCTGCTCTCGCGTCGACTGAATGGCGATCTCGCGGCGGAGGAGCTGTTGCTCGCCGCGCGGAGCATGAGGAGCCTGTGCGAACAGGGCTGAGCCGGGAGATGATACGCGTGGTTGACGGGGAGTACGATGCCATGACGCACGAGCGCATGGACGAGATCCTCCGGGAGAGGGCCAGGAGGCTCTCGACGGAGTCCTCGGAGAACGATTCCGGGGAGCAGTTGGAGGCGCTCGAATTTCGGCTGGGCGACGAGCTCTATGCGGTGGCGTCAGCGCTGGTGGGCGAGGTTATGCGCCCCGGGGCTCCGACGCCCGTGCCCTGCACGCCGCCCCACATCGCCGGGATTGTCGACCTGCGCGGGCGTGTCGTTGCCGTGTTGGACCTCAAGAGCCTGCTAGGGTTGGGCGATGCGGGGAGCTCGCCCGACCGCAGGGTCGTCGTCCTCCGCTCCGGAAACGCGGAGGCGGGGATATTGGCCGACTCGCTAGAGGGGATTCGCTGTCTCTCTCCTCGCGACATTCACCCGCCGATTCCGTCCATGGCGGGCGAGCGCGGAGTGTACGTGATGGGAGTGGAGGCGGGGGGCACCGTCATTCTGGACGGAGAGCGGATTCTCAGCGATGAATCGCTGGTGGTGGACGATAGAGTGTAGACGGGGGGAAGGGGACGTCGTCATGGCAAACGAGAATAAAGCAAGCAAGGCGAGCATCGGCGGAAAGCTGGCGATGGGCTTCGGGACGGTGGTGCTGATCGCGCTGATACTGGGGCTTATCGGAGTCGTCGGAATAAACCGCCTGTCGGACACGATGGGGTATGTCGCAGGGGACCGGTTCTCGGACCTTCGCTCGCTCGCCGGGCTGAACTACCAGCGCATGGTCATCACGGCGGATACTCTGGATGCCCTTCGGGCGGAGGGGCGCCCGAACCGCGACGAGGCCATTCGGAGGATTCTGGCGAGGCGCAGGGACGCCTGGGGGAGCATAGACGAACATTGGAGCGCGCTGCTCTCGTACCCCAGGCAATCCGAGGAGGGGAGGCAACTCCTCGGGATACTCGAGGTCCAGTACAAGTCGTGGCGTCAGGTCAACGCAGAGATGGACAGGCTCCTGGACGAGATAACCAAGGCCGTCACGGAGGAGCGCAAGGCGGCGCTCTTCCAGGAGTACAGCGTGCTGGCCGAGAGGGTCATGACGGTCTCCGACGCAATGGGGAGCACCTTCGTGAGGCTGACCGGCAACAACGACAAGAACACTGCGCTCGTCGTCGAGGGGGCGCGCAGGGAGGCCGAGAGGGCCGGGATGCTCTCATACATGACCATGTTCCTGGGGGTCTTTGCAGCCATCGCCATCACCGCCGGGATATCCAGGGGCATAGTCAGGCCGCTGTCGCAAACCGTCTCGTTTCTGTCCCGTCTCACGGAGGGCGACCTGCGCGCCGACATCCCGGTGGATCTGCTGGCCAGGCCGGACGAGCTGGGAACGCTGGCGAAGGCGGTCCAGGAGCTTACCTCGAGCCTGCGCGATCAGATCTCCTCCATGAAGGATATGGCCACCGCGCTCGCAGGCGCGACCTACAGGATATCGGAGTCCGTGTCGTCCGTAACGGCGGCGGCGGAGGAGTCCGGGGCGGCGGTAGTCGAGACCTCCGCCGCTATGGAGGAGGTGCGCACCACCGCCGAGATCACCAGCAAGAAGACGAAGGAGGTGGCCGAGAGCGCGCAGCAGGGCCTCCAGGTGATGAAGCGGGGCAGAGGGGCCGAGGATTCGCTCTTCAGCGGTATGAAACTGGTCAGTGAACGGATGAACTCCATCGCCGAGACCATTATGCAGCTGAACGAGCAGAGTCAGGAGGTCGGCGAGATAACAGGCACGGTCGAGGATCTCGCCGAGCAGTCGAATCTGCTGGCCATCAACGCGGCGGTCGAGGCGGCGAAGGCGGGAGAGCAGGGGCGCGGATTCTCGGTAGTGGCCCGGGAGATAAAGAGCCTCGCCGAACAGTCGAAGCAGTCGGCGAAGGAGGTGCAGAGGATTCTTCGCGACATAAGAAAGGCCACCAGCGCCTCCGTCATGGTGATAGAGCAGGGTTCGAAGGCCGTGGAGCAGTGGGCGGTGGACGCGGTCCCCTCGAAGGAATCCATCCAGAACCTGACCGCCAGGTTCGTGCAGTCGGCACAGTCCGCGGCCCAGATAGCGGCCGCCAACAACGAACTGTTGTCGGGAATGGATCAGGTGGCGCAGGCTATGGAGAGCATCAGGACAGCGGGCGAACAGAACGTCGCCATGATGAAAGACCTCGAGTCGGCGTCCGTTGACCTGAGGGAGATGGGGCGGAACCTCTCCCAGCTCGTCGAGCGATATCGCCTGTGAAGCGGGAGAACCAGCAGCGAGCCTCATGAGCCTGACGGACAGGGAGTTTCTGGAAGAACTTAGACAGGATTTCGTCGAAGAGGCGGGCGAGTACCTGCACACCATGGTGTCGAGCCTGCTCGACCTCGAGAGGAACCGTGGGGATGCGGCGGAGCCTGTCGAGGAGCTGTTCAGGGCCGCCCACAGCCTCAAGGGAGCGGCCCAGGCCGTGGAACTCCCCGCGATATCCTCCGCTTGCCAGGTGATGGAGAGCGTCTTCTCGCGCATAAAAAAAGGGTCGCTGAAGCTAGGTGCCGACGGCTACGACCTGCTCCAGCGAGCCACGGACACCCTGGCGGGCATGGTCGACTCGGGGGAGGGCGAGGACGCGGGCGCCACGGCCCCGCTTGTCCGCGAGATAGAGGGGCTGCTCGTGGGAGCCGCCGACCCGGCAACGTTCGCAAGCCCAGCCCCCGCGATCAAGGCCGGCTCGCCGGGCGGAGACCGGGCTCCGAGCGCGGACCTGCGGACGCAGGCGCACGAGACGGTGCGCATCTCCTCCTCGAAGCTCGACTCCCTTCTTTTGAAGGCCCAGGAGCTGATCGCGATGAACATCGCGCTTGCCGTACGCATAGGCGACGCCCAGGAGCTGCTGAACCTGGAGTCGGAGCTGGAGAGGGAGTGGGACTCCGCCATCGCCTCCCTGAGGAGGGAGGGGGGAGGAGCGGGGTCGCGGGCCGGGCTCGAGGGGTTCATGCGCTCCGGCAGGAGGGCCCTGGGCAGGATGCGCGAGAGGCTGCGAAGGCTGGAGAACTCCCTCCGCGCCGATCACCGCATGGCAGTGGGGCTGGCGGACGATCTCATCGAGGACGCAAGGACCGCGGCCATGCTGCCGCTTTCATCGCTCCTGTCCGCGTTTCCCAAGATCGTCCGCGATCTCTCCCGCGACTTGGGCAAAGAGGTGGAGGTCGTACTGCTGGGGGGCGAGACCGAGGTCGACAAGCGTGTGCTGGAGGGGCTGAAGGACCCGCTCGTCCACTTGGTGCGCAACTGCGTCGACCACGGGCTTGAGCGGCCGGAGGAGCGGCTGGCGGCAGGCAAGGCCCCGTCGGGCAGGCTGACGATATCCGCCTCCCAGGTGGCGGGCGGCAGGATGGAGCTGCTGGTGTCGGACGACGGACGCGGGATCGACGCCGCGAAACTGCGCAAAAAGGCGGTCGAATCCGGGGCGATGTCTCAGGTTGAGGCGGAGAACCTGGACGATTCGTCCGCCCTCGAGCTCATATTTCGCTCTGGATTCTCCACCAGCTCGGCCGTGACCGAGATCTCGGGGCGAGGCCTGGGCATGGCCATACTCCGCGAGGGGGTCGAGGGGCTGGGGGGCAGGTTGAGCATAGAATCGGAGAGTGGCGCGGGGTCGACCTTCCGTCTCAACCTGCCCCTTGCGCTGGCAACCCTTCGAGGGGTCCTCGTGGAGGAGCGGGGCCGGCTGTTCGTCATCCCGTCAACCAACATAGAGAGGGTGGGCAGGGTGGACAGGTCGGAGGTCAGGCGGACAGGGCGGTCCGAGAGCATCCTGGTAGACGGGGTGCCTGTGGCGCTCGCAGGCCTTGGCGACGTCCTCGAGATGCCCGCGCGGGATGATGTGGCGGAGGGCGGCAGGCTGCCCTATGTGGTGGTGGAGGCCGGCGGCCTGGTCTGCGCGTTCCGCGTGGACAGGGTGCTTGACGAGCGGGAGATGCTGATGAAATCCCTCGGCAGCCTGCTGGCGAGGGTGCGCAACGTGGCCGGGGCGACGGTACTCGGCACGGGCGAGGTGGTGCCGGTCCTGAACTCCGCCGACCTGGTGCGGTCGCTCAGAAGGGGCGATGCCGGGCGACCGTCGGGTGCCCTCGACGAGGGCGCGAGGCGTCGAAGGATCCTCGTGGTCGAGGATTCGATAACCTCGCGCACACTCCTCCGAAGCATGCTCACCGCCGCCGGGTACGACGTCGGGGTGGCGGTCGACGGACAGGAGGCCTGGGAGTTCCTCACCGGCGGCGAGGTGGACGCCGTGGTCGCCGATGTCGAGATGCCCCGCATGAACGGGCTTGAGCTGACGCGGAGGATACGGTCGGAGCCGGCCACCGCCGCCCTGCCCGTGCTGCTCGTGACGTCGCTGGAGTCCGAGGAGGACAGGGAGAGAGGGGCGGAGGCCGGTGCGGACGCCTACTTAGTGAAGAGCGGCTTCGACGGGGAGGCCCTGTTGGAGGCGCTGCATCGGCTTTTGTAGAGGGGAGGTCGTCCTTCCTCGTGATCAACGTGCTTGTCGTCGATGATTCTCCGGTATTGCGCAGGCTACTCTGGCGAATCCTGGAGAGCGACCCCGAACTGCATGTCGCGGGGAGCGTGGACAGCGGAGAGGCCGCACTGGAGTTCCTGGCCGGGAGGGAGGTGGATGTCGTCACCATGGACATCCACATGACCGGCATGGACGGATTCGAGACCACGCGGACGATAATGGAGTCTGACCGTCCCCTTCCAGTGGTCATGGTGAGCTCGTGCTGGGACCCGGTGGAGGTGGAGAAGACGTTCGAGGCCATGGGTGCGGGAGCGGTGGCGATACTGGGCAAGCCGCCCGGGACGGTCGCAGGGAGCGACGACTACTCCAGGGAGCTGCTGAGGGTGGTCAAAGAGGCGGCAGCCTCCAGGGTGAACCGCCTCAGGCGCAGAGGGGGGAACGCGACCAGGTCGGGCGAACGAGCGGACTACGTCAACCCGGCAGGGGGGCGCACTCCGCCTGCAGCCGACGGCGGCCGAATCTCGATCGTCGCGGTGGGGGCGTCTACCGGGGGGCCCCAGGCGCTGGCTGAGTTCCTGGCCCCCCTGCCGGAGCACTTCCCCCGCCCCATCCTGGTGGTGCAGCACATCGCGAAGGGCTTTACACCGGGCCTGGTCGACTGGCTGGGAAGGGCCGCCCGGCTTCGGGTGGTCATGGCCCGCGAGGGGGAGAGGCCGGAGGGAGGCCTGGTCTACGTGGCCCCGGAGGGCCTTCACATGGGGCTGGGCACCGGGGGGCTGTTGACCCTTTCGGACGATCCTCCGGAGCACCTGGTCCGCCCGTCCGCCTCGTGGCTCTTCAGGAGCGTGGCGGCGGTCCACGGGGGCAGGGCGGCGGCCATCCTGTTCTCGGGCATGGGCAGCGACGGCGCGGTGGAGCTGGGGCAGCTGCGAGCCCTCGGCGCCGTCACATTCGCCCAGGACCGGGAGAGCTCGGTGGTGTGGGGGATGCCGGGGGAGGCGGTTCGCCTCGGCGCGGCCGCGCACGTGGGGGATCCGTCCCGGATCGCGTCCATCCTGCTTGACGCGGTCATGCCAAGCGGGAGGAGTGAAAGGCACGACTGAAAAAATCGGGCGGTTGACGTTTCAATGCTTACTGGCTATAATGCCGCCAAATGTGGTTGAGTAAACGCGATGAAGCGGACTGTCCTAGTAATACGCTGCCGCCAGAGAAGGGGGTCCGAGGGCTGAGAGGCTCCCCCGGCAGTGACGAAGGGCGCAAAGACCGCGGAGCGGGGGCTGAAACGGCCTGCACGGCCGGCAGTACGCCCACGGGAGGCTCCCGTCACAGGGCTTGAGCGGGGCGCGGGGGCGCGCCCAAGCAGGGTGGTACCGCGAGACATATGGCTCGTCCCTTCAGTGGGGCGGGCCATTTTTTTACAGACACAGCGCGAGGGAGAGAGGCGCAGGATATGGGTGACTGGTTGGCTGTGAACGAGAAAGGTCGTTTGGTCCTCGAGGGGTGGGACTCGGTCGAACTTGCGGGGCGCTTCGGCACGCCTCTTTATGTCCTCTCCGAGGGCGCGATCAGGCGCAGGTGCGGTGAGCTGAGGGAAACCTTCATCGACAGGTGGGAGAACGCCTCCGCGGTGTACGCGGGGAAGGCGTTTCTCACCCTGGCGATGTGCAGGATAGTTCAGTCCGAGGGGCTCGGGTTGGACCTGGTCTCTGGCGGCGAGCTGTTCACCGCCTCAGCCGCGGGCTTTCCCCTGGACAGGGCCCTGCTGCACGGCAACGGAAAAACCGGCGAGGAGCTGGCCCTCGCGCTGGCCAGCGGAGTTGGCCGAATCGTGGTGGACAGCCTGTCCGAGCTGGAGACGCTGGAAGAAGTGGCATCCTCGTCGGGAAGGACGGCGTCCGTGCTGCTGAGGGTCTCCCCCGGGGTGGATCCGCATACCCACAGGTATATTGTCACCGGGCACACGGGGTCGAAGTTTGGCTTTCCGGTGGCGGGCGATTCCCTCAGGGAAGCCGTCCGCCGCGCGATGGGGTCGTCCCGCGTCCGGCTCAAGGGATTCCACTTTCACATAGGGTCGCAGATTTTCGAGAAGGACTCCCACGTGATGTCCGTCGATATTCTGACGGGGGCCATGGCGGAGTTCAGGCGGGACTTGGGGCTGGTGACGGAGGAGCTGAACATGGGGGGCGGCTTCGGGGTCGACTTCACCCAGGAGGGGCGGACGCCGAGGATCGAGGAGTTCACGGACGCCATGATGGCGCGACTGTCGGACCGGTGCCTCGATCTCGGGATGGAGCGCCCTCGCGTGGTGATAGAGCCTGGGCGATGGATCGTCTCCGAGGCTGGCGTGACCCTCTACTCGGTGCAGACGGTCAAGAGGCTGGACGGTGGTCTGACCTACGTTGCGGTGGACGGAGGCATGAGCGACAATCCCAGGCCGTCCCTCTACGGGGCCAAGTACCGCGCGGTGGCGGCCGGCAGTATGAAAGAGGAGGCTACGGAGGTCGTGACACTGGCGGGCAAGTGCTGCGAGTCGGGCGATATCCTGGTGGAGGGGATGAGGACCCCGCCGCTGTCGAGGGGAGACATCGTCGCAGTGCTCAACACGGGCGCCTACACCTTCTCCATGGCGAGCAACTACAACCGGCTGCCGCGACCGGCGGTGGTCCTGGCAAGCGAGGGCCGGGCCGACGTGATAGTGCCCCGCCAGAGCTACGAGGACCTGGTTCGCGGCGAGGTCATACCGGGACACCTGGAGTAGCGCGGCCCGGGCGCGCCGGGCCGCGGGAGGCTTCGGCCCCGTTTTCGGGGGCAAGAAGCAAGCGACCATAAAAAAAAGGGGGAAGGAACAGATATGAGAAGAGTTGTACTGCTGCTTTGCGCGCTGGCGTTGCTCGGCGCGGCGGGGTCCGCCGCCGGCGAGGAGGTCGTGAGGATAGGTCACTCGGTCTCACTGACCGGAGGCGCCTCTATGTGGGGACAGTCGGAGGCGAGGGCGCTCGACATGCTCGCGGACAGGATCAACGCCTCGGGCGGGATCCTTGGAAAGCGGGTCGAGTTCGTCCGGTACGACAACCGAAACGACGGGGTGGAGTCGGTCAACGTGGCCAGGCGCCTGGTGTCCGACGGGGTGGTGGCGGTGATAGGTCCGGCTCAGAGCGGCAACGCGATAGCCTCCGCGCCGGTGTTCGAGAGGGCTGAAATCCCGATGGTGGTGACCACCGCGACCAACCCGTACGTCACCATAGACCAGCGCACCGACAAGGTCCGTCCGTACGCCTTCCGTCCCTGCTTCATCGACCCCTTCCAGGGCACGGTGGCCGCCCGGTTCGCCATAACGGACCTCGGAGCGAAGAAGGGGGCCATCCTCTACGACGTAGGCTCCGACTACGGCCAGTGGCTCGCGCGCTACTTCGAGGAGGCCTTCGTCGCAAAGGGAGGCGAGGTAGTTGCGAAGGAGGCCTTCAGGACAGAGGAGCTCGACTATCGCGCCCAGCTCGGCAAGATCAAGGAGCTGGGGCCCGACGTCATATTCATACCCACCAGCCAGAAGGAGGCCGCGATGGCCGCCAAGCAGGCGCGCGACCTCGGCATCGAGGCCGTCCTGCTGGGCACTGACAACTGGGGCAGCCCCGATCTCATAGAGCTCGGCGGCAGCGCTATCGACGGCGGGTACTTCGTCAACCTGACCGACCTGGCCGACCCTGACATACAGGAGTTCGTAGCGGAGTACAAGGCGGCCTTCGGAGAGGACCCGGTGCTTCCCAACCCGGTCATGGCCCAGGACGCGCTTCTCATGATCGTCGACGCCCTCGACAGGAGCGGCGGCGCGGGCGGCGAGCCCCTGGCCGAGGCCCTTGCGACCATCAAGGACCTCAAGGTGACCAGCGGAGTGCTAACGGTGGACCCGGCGGACCACAACCCGCTCGACAAGCCCGCGGTGATCCAGCAGGTGGACGTGGCAAACGCCGCGTTCAAGTTCGTCAAGAAGTACGTATCCGTCGAGGATTAGACAAAACACAGGGGGCGGGGCCTGATCTCCCCGCCCCCGAAAAAGAAAGCGTGAGCCGCATTGTTCCTTCAAACCTTGATAACAGGCCTCTCCATAGGGGGCATCTACTCCCTCATGGCCGTGGGCTACTCGCTCGTCTTCAGCGTGCTTAACTTCAGCAACTTCGCTCACGGCGCGGTGATAATGCTCGGCGCCTACGTCGGGCTGGCGCTCGCCACGAAGCTCAACCTCGGGCTCGGCCTGGTGCTGGCCGGGAGCGTGGCCGGCGCGGGGATCATAGCCGTGCTGAACGAGCGCCTGGCCTACTCCAGCCTGAGGAGAAGAAAGGCCCCCTCCCTCTACCTCATGATAAGCGCGATGGGGTGCTCGGTCTTCCTCGAGAATATGGTCTACGCCACCATCGGCTCGCGCTTCTACGCCTTCCCGGAGTTCTTCGGCAGGCAGGTGATAAGCCTGTGGGGGAGCAGCGTCAGTCTGCTGGACACGGGCGCGTTCGTCTTCTCGCTGCTGGCCATCTGGGGGCTGCACCTGTTCGTGGGGCGCACCCGCACCGGGATAGCCATACGGGCCGGTGTGTCCGACATGACGATGTGCTCCCTGATGGGGGTGGACCTGGACAGGCTCATAGCCGTAGTCTTCCTGCTGGCCGGCGGTTTCGCCGGTGTGGCCGGGGTCTTCCTGGGGATCAAGTACCTGGTCTACCCGACCATGGGGTGGGTCACCAACAAGGCCTACATAGCCGCGGTCATAGGGGGGCTCGGCAGTCTGCCGGGCGCGCTGGCCGGAGGGCTGATACTCGGGGTTGTCGAGACCTTCGTCTCTACCTACGTTTCCAGCGTGCTGCGGGATGTCTTCAGCTTCACCCTGCTGGTAGCCTTCCTGGTGATGCGGCCGGAGGGCCTGTTCGGACGCGGCGGAGAGGAGAAGGTCTGACGATGGATTATATTCTCTCCATTGTGATACTCGGCGGGATAA
>Ga0255345_1004144_pt1 | contig 16179 bp, 13 predicted proteins | sample wastewater_treat_6_FD_192415 | JGI IMG/M metagenome (GOLD analysis project Ga0255345, IMG submission 192415) | Wastewater microbial communities from Lulu Island WWTP, Vancouver, Canada - plant20 | ecosystem: Engineered > WWTP > Wastewater > Unclassified | place: Canada: Vancouver, British... | reverse complement strand
GGCGGGTCAAGGTCTTCGGGATGAATCCGAATAACCCGCAGGCGGCTGAGCCGGTGGACATCTGTGGCATCCACTACAGCGAAAAACCCTCGACCGTCAAGATCGCCGAGGAGGACACCGAGACGCCGGACATGATGTTCGACCGGATCAACTCCGAGCTGTGGTTCGCGATGGCGCGGCTCATGGAGTTCGACTGCATCCGCATCGGCCGTGGCGTCGAGCCCAAGGCGATCGAGGAGCTGTCCAGCCGACGCGGCGGCCGCACAACCACCCGCAGCAAGCGCCGGACTGTGGAGCCCAAGGACGCATTCAAGGCCCGTGGCCATTCCAGCCCTGACCGCGCCGACGCGATCACGATGCTGGTGCACGCATGCCGCACCCGGGAAGACCAATTGCGGCCCAAGGCGGCCGGCACTGTGGTTGAGCCACCAGACTCCGACATGGACTTGGAGGCCTGGGCACAGCGTGGCTTTGCCAGCACGGTGGCGCCGGCGGCCAGCTTCCGCCTGTCGCTCAAGCCGGACATCGACCGGATGACCGGACAGGATGAGTCAGGGTTCGACGACGACATGCCGAAGATCGGTGGCGCTTGGAGCGACACCAGGGACTGACGCATCAACGTATCACGATGCGTTGATGTAAGGAAAACTGGACTGTATTTCTTACAGGCTCCAGGCAAGACCTGATACAACAGAACCATGCGCAAAGCAACGTCATCGTTTTCATTCTGCTCCTGCCCGCCAGGTTGCAATGCCAAAACCCGACGCGATGCCGCTGGAGCTTCTGGATGAGCTTCAGCCGGATGACCGTCACGGACGGCCCGGAGGCGGGGGAGGCGGGGGCGGCGGTGGGGGCGGCATTTCCTGAGCCGGAGTAACGCCGGCCAACATTTGGTTGATCTGTATGAGTGTCCCGGGAGGGAGCGAGCCGTTACCACCCGGCGTGCCCGACTCTGGCAGGGTTTTCTCGGGAACAAGAACCATCCCCAGGTCGCGGAGGCTCAGGGCAAATTTTGAAAAACCCTCCGTGGCCGCATTGAGTGATTGGACCTTGATCAAGAGCGCGGGTTTTATGCGGGGGCCTTCGCGGGTTTTGAAAGCCTGGGTTTTAAGCTTCTCGTTAGCCTCCGGCTCGGATGCCGCCTCGTCCGTCGGCATCGCCGCGATCTGCTCGATCAGATCGATGTACGCCCGTCCAGCCACTCGCGCCACATCCTCGATCTGCCCGACGAGCGCCCGGTCTACCCGCTGCACCGCCTCCAGCCGGAGCCCGGACGCCCCGAGATCGCGCTGGGCCAGGGCGGCCGCACGGAGGGAATCCCAGTTCTCCCGTGTCGCCTGTTGCATAAGCACTGCAACATCAACACCATGCCGCTGAGCCAGCCGGCCGTAGTCGGGTTTTTTCCGGTCGAGATCGAGGTAATCGAGCTTAGCAGCCTCGTATGCAGCACGCCGGCCGGGCGCAGGGACAAGCTTCGGCGGGTTTTGCGTACATGAGGGGCCTTGCTGGGCGGGTTGAGTCATAGCACGAGACTACGCGAGCGGAGGGCGGGTGTCAAGCATTTTTTGCGCCACGGGTTTTGCGCTACCCACAGCGCCACCCGTTCCACGTAGAACATTGCTTCCTGGCGCCGGGAGGGTTTTGAACAATGGGGTTTTGTGGCGGGCCACCGGCCCCGCCGCCCGGCGCCACCCGGCGCCCAGTGGCGCTGGGAGGGTTTTGCAGGATACGTGTCGGGCCCCGCCAGCCGCGAATGCGGAAACCCTCCGGCAGCCCCCCACCCACCAGACACCCACCCCGGTTTTGCTCGGTGGGTTGAGTCATAGCACGAGACTACGCGAGCGGGGGCGGCGGTGTCAAGCGGTTTTTGCGCGTGGTGGCGCCACCATGCGCATCCACAGCGCCAGGCCGGGTTTTTTGTTCTTTGGAGGGGTGGCAGAGCGGTTTATCGCAACGGTCTTGAAAACCGTCGGGCCGAAAGGCTCCGTGGGTTCGAATCCCACCTCCTCCGCCATTTCCACGCCGCACGAGGAAGCTGGCTGAATCCGGTGGCCTGCAAAACCACGTCACGCCCGGTTCGATCCCGGGGTGCGGCTCCATTTCATATCAACGAATCCGGATATGTTGATGCGAGGATCTGGCCAGAAATCAGCCTGATTTCGTCATATCGTGAAACAGTGATATGAGATTTATCCAGTTGCGGAAGTTGTTGCATATACAACAGTTTGAAAGATGGAAGAACGTATCACCGGAAAAAATAGATTGACGCCCTCAGGAAGTTCCGGAATGGCTGGTGTTGGGACCGATCATTCGGCGCCGACGTTGGTTGGCCCCTTTGGCCGCGAACGCGGTTAAGGCGAGGCATACGCGCCAGCGTGCCAATCAACCCATTCACGGCCTTCGATACCAAACACCTTCGGTCCCAAATGTCGGGACCCAATACTCTGGACAAACCGCCCGCATCTGATCTAAGCTTTCGACCATGCAACGCGCAACGCAGACCCGCCTTTACACCGACGCCCAGACGTTCCCCGATGGAGTGAACTCCTACTTGGAGCCACAGCTCCTCAAGAACACGCAAGTTCGTTGGGCCGTAAACGCAGTGTGCAAGGGCGGAATCTGGCAAACGCGCCCCGGGTATAAAACCCGCATCACTTTCGACATCACGCAGGAGCCATTCAAAACCTGGTGGGAATCATCTGGAAAACCCACTATCCACCCACAGTTCATGGTTTTGTTTACCCCGACAAACGATGTCGCGCAAATCGTTTTCGGTATTTCGGGTTCCGTCTGGACAGCCAGGGCTCTCGGAAACTCCTGGTTTTCCACCCCGCAGCAAGTCGTCGGGCTACAGTTCGATCCTACAGTGGATCAGATCGCATGGGCCGTGTGTGTGAAATCGTCCGAGATGGTGAACGGCGTCCCGACCCCGATCGCACCGCGGAAATACCTGATGCTTCAGGACGGAACCAGTCGAGCCGGGTTTTACAATGGAACCTACGGCGGCCACCTCAATCCAGCTAAGCTCACACAGGTCGACGCCGATGGAAATACGATCTACGTGTCCGGCTACAACCAGACGCGGATCGGTAAATGGATGGCGTGGTCTGGCAACCGCCTGTTTGTCGCATCCGGAACCCAAGTGTTTGCGTCCGACATCAATGACCCAATTTCCTTCACAGAAGAGATGGTCCTGGCGAACGTCCCGGTTATCAATTTCGAAGACACGATCACTGGTATGATCGATCGTGGAACGTCCGGCCTTCAACAGTCTCAAGTGTGGGTTTTCACCCGCAACTCTGCGTGGACGATCGCATCAGGCGTCCTCAAGCGACAGCCCGACCTTGTTTCATCCACCGGCACAACCTACTACAGTGGTGGGTGGCAGGGAACCCCAGATTTCGTCCGCAAGGTATTCTCTGGCGTCGGCTGCGTTGCCGGAAAATCCGTTACCGTTCACCGAGGCATCCTGCACTGGTATTCTCAGGACGGAATTGTCAGCTTCGACAGCGCCGGCACCGTTGTTTCCACGCAGGCCCTGCCACCCATGGACACCGAGCTTGCAATCAGCAAGCGACGCATGTCGCCTGATCCAACCATGGCATGCGCCGGCGGCCGCGATTCCTACGCACTCTGGAGCGTTCCTGTAGGTTCGACGATCAACGGCCGTGCCTACAACAAGCAAACCCAGGTGCTGGACAAGAACACAATCCCGGTCCAGGCCTCCGGAGGTGGCATCATTGCATGGCAGGGGGTTTGGACGGGAATCAACCCGGTCGAGTGGGGCACCGATGTTGTTCTAGGAGAAACCCGCACCTTTGCCCTGTCTATGGACAACGACGGCGTCGCCCGCATCTGGGAGGGTTTTCAGGGAAACCGTTCTGACAACGGTCACGAAATCCCATGGGCGATCGAAACAAAGATGCACCCGGTCACGGATAACCCGTTCGTGAATTCCGTGTTCCGTTTCCTGGCGCTCAAACTGACGCAGATCCGCGGGAACCTGAACGTCCGTGCGTCCTGGAAGGGCCTGCGTGGGCAATACCATGACATCCTTGACACCAACGTCACGGCGGCACCTGGCAGCATCCTCACGCCAACTCCTGAGTTCTTCCCGTTTACCAACGATACGCATTCGATGAACTTCCGAAAGCAAACCCGCACGATCATCAGCGAGAATGTCCGAGGTGAGATTGAGGGTTGTGATTCCGTCGGAGTAGAATCTGACAAGACTGACAGCATCGATTGTGCGTTCGGACTAACCCTCCGGTTCCGCGGTGTCGGAGGGCTCCTCGCCTACCGTATTGCTACGGATGCCCAGGCCGACAACACGGAGGGCTCAGTGCCGGAATCAGAGTCAGGCCTCAAGATCCTCCCGGAGCCGGCCGGAGTGCGCCCGGAGTCAATCTCTGGTGCAACACCGACCTACACCGCCGTTGACGACACCGCCGCCGAGGCGTTCACACCGATCGAGCCGGCTTTCATCGACGAAGACTACACCGCGCCCGTAGCTTGACGCCACACCCGCAGCGCTGCTACCTTTACACACATGTCCAGGATTCCGATCAACATCACTCCTCTGCCAGTGCCTGTTGGCGTTCAAGCGCTCAACATCAACCAGCTCTTCCAGCTGTGGAGTCAGTTCGTTGAAGCCTCAATCGACCTCGCCAACGTCAGTTTCTTCATCCAAGGCACTGTTGACCCGGCGAGCGATCAGGGGCTGTTCTTCAACACCAACCAGAACATGTTCAAGGTGTGGAGCATCAGCCAGGGCAAATACCTTCCGATCAGCGACATTCAGGTTGGAGACACCAAGCTGTCATTCGTGACCGGCGACGACATCAACAACGGTTGGTTGGTTTGCGATGGACGCGGCGTGCAAACCCTCACAGGCATCAGCCAGGCTCAGAAGTTGAACGTCGAAACCCTATTCGGTGTCAACGGTAGCCTCCCCCAGCTCGCCCCTCCGCAGTCCATGGGTAACCTTCCGGCCAACGGTTCAATCGCTTCGATCCCAGTTCCTACCATCACTCCGGCAGGGGGTGTCATCGGCGGCCTGCCGATCGGAGCCGTTTACGATCAAGGCGAGGTCGGGGCCCTGCGTGATGGGACGGAAACCCTCCGAAGTTCAACCGCCGCACTTTCAGTTACAACCACACGACTCCGCGATGCCACCGAGCAGATCCGCGACGCGATCGCCGGCGCGACAGCCAACACCGACGCCGTCTGGAAAGTCTTCGTCGGCTATCCGTAATCCTTTAATCAACAAATACCATGGGAGTAGTAGCAGCAGGAGCAGCAATGGCGGCGGGCGCAGTCGGCGCCGCGGCCATCGGCGCGAAGGGCGCGAAAGACGCGGCCAAGATCGCAGGGTCAACCACGTATGAACGTATCGATCTGGATGAACTCCAGAAACGTGCGCAGACCGTAGCGCGTGAGAACGCAATCAACAGCTTGGCGCTGGAAGCCGAGCTGACGCCCGACGTGGCTAAGGCCCGCAGGGAGCTTGCCACACAGGTTTCGAACGAGCTGGCCATGAATGGCCAGATCAGCCCGGACGTTGCACGGCAGGTCGCTCAGCGCTCGATCACGGGCGCCACCGCCAGCGGGCTATCTGGCGTTGCAGGACCGATCACCGCCGCCAGCCTTGGGCTCACGGCCATGGACCTCACCAATCAGCGTCAGGCAAAGGCCGCGAGCTTGCTTGCGTTGAATCCACTACCTGAGTCTGGACTTAGCCCGGGCAGCCTAGCGTCTGCCGCGGTTGCCGACTTAAACGCTGCAAATCAGTTCAACATCAGCAAGACGCAAGCTCAAGCAAACGCCGCACAGGCACGAGCTAACGCCATCGCCAGCGGGCTCTCTGGCGTCGGCAGCGGTATTGGCAGCGCGATCATGTTCAAAGATCTGTTCAAAGATCCCAACCACCCGGCGTCCACCGGGTATAACCCGGCAATTGCTGCCGGTGGACAGACCTACTCATCACCCAACTTCCAAGCCGCCAACCCTTGGGGTTCATACCAAGCTCCGAGCTGGGCACCAAAGTCATCCTAATCATTTCTCACCATGGCACTCAATACAGGTGGTTTCCGTCTGAACGTCATGCCGGTTGCACCGACCGGCATCGAGAACCTCGGCAAATTCAACGTCGCCCAGGTCCTAGAAGCGTCGCGCATGGGCGCAGAGAACGTCGAGCAGGCGTTCAACACACCATTCCGGATCGCCCAGGAGGCGGCGAAGACCAAGACCGCGCAGGCCAACCAGCGCATTACAGAAACTAAGGCCGCAACCCTCCCGGAAGAGACTGCTGTTGATATTGAAGGAAAACGCGAGGCTACTAAGTCAAAGATTTTGGCCAACCAGCTGTCTGCTGCTACGCTTGAGGCAGATACAAGGCTGGCTAAGACGCGCTCAGACATCTTGGACCTTGAAAAGGCATACCGGACTGAGACTGACCCGACGCGTGCAGCTCAGCTTCGTTCTCAAGCTGACAGTCTTGCTTCTATTGCAGAAACGCAGAAGCTTCAACTGGAAGCTGCCAAACAGAACCAGCTGTTTCAACTTGCAGCTCAAAATCAGGCCGAAGAGGCGAAACTAACTGCCGAAACACTTCCTCTCCGCCGCAAAATCCTTCAGGAATTTGAGGCCGGAGGCGGTGCTCGTGAGGTTGCTCCAGGTGTTACGGAGCGTATCGGGCTGTCCGGTGCTACAAGCACTACGGTCAACCCGCTTGCGGCGGCTGCATCAACTCCTAGCGGAGGTCTGACGCCAGTCATCAACCCTGTTACCGGGCTTCAGGCTATCGATCCGAACGGAAACCCACTGTTCCAACGCCCTGAGGTTGTTGGAAAGAGCCTGCGCATGTCCAAGCCGTTTGCTGTCGGTGCGTCTGATGTTGAAGTATCGGAGGATAACCCAATGTTTGGGTTTAAGGACTACGTGGTTCCATTTTCGTCGGACCGTTCTGCGAGAAATGTTGAAACAGCTGCATTTACTAAGGCTACTTCAGATCTTAGCAAGCGTATCGCAGGTTACAAAAAACTGCGGGCTGATGCGATGAAATTTGCTGAGCTGAATGCCCAGGAAGACACCGGACCTATTCAGGGATATGCTCAAAAAGGCACCGGCCTTATCGGGACTTCTGATAAAACCAAGGAAATGGCAGCGCTTGAGGCTACAATGAACGCGTTTAGCGACGCACTCAAGGGTCAGGGCACTATATCAGACCACGAGCGTGAAATGCTCCGTCGTGCTCTTCCAAGTATCACCAAAGCCCGCAAGTCGAACGAGGCTTTTTATGAATACGCAAAGCGTCAGGCGGAGGAGGCAGAGAAGAAGCAAGCCTTCCTGAACTCATGGCGGCGTAATGACATGGGACAACTTGCCGGTGCTGAGCAGGCTTGGAATGAATATGTCACAGACGTTCCTGACCTATCAACCCCAATTGACACGTGGATTTCGAACAAGAATACACGCCAGTCCTATGACGCAGCAGTGACCGCTACAGGGACCCCAGGTCCTATCGGTGATACTCAGGCAGCAGCTGCACCGGCGGTTACTCCGGCGAAGAAAACATCTGGACGGTTCACTATCGAAGCTATTGAATAACGGTCATGCCTAAATTCAAAATCACAGATCAAAACACCGGACGGACTGTTGTAGTTTCCGGTGATACACCTCCAACAGAAGAGGAGGCGATGTCCATTTTTTCAGACACACGTCGTGATGCTCTGAAATCGATAGAGGGCAAAATAATGTCCAGTGTGGACGCACCGGCAGACGTCAAGGCGAAGCTTGAGGACGACTACGCCAAGGAGGTGAAGGCGTATCAGGACGAAACCAGCCTGCTTGGGCGTATCAAAGACAAGTTCCAAGACTTTGACCTCAAGACCTCGGCCTCAAAAGCTTGGGACGCTGTAGTCGATTCGACTTGGGGTGCCGCTGAGGAGGCAAACAAGCGAATCGGTGCTGCGCTGAAAGCCAAAAAGAAGGCCGGTGAGGACGTCGGTATTACAGACGTCTTGAAAGCCATGGCCACCGAGGGTGCAAAGCCGGCAGCCGCGGGGGCGGCCGTGGGCGTTATGGACGCGCTCCAGGGAACGGCTGACATCGCGGCCAGCGGGATCGCAACAAGCACGCGGGCTGTCGGCGACATCATCGGCTCTGACGCACTGAAGCGATTCGCTGCCGAGCTGGAAACGCAACGCGTTATGAAAGCCGCCGAGAAGGAAAAGGCGGCGTCGGATCTGAAAGCCGGCCTGGGTATTGAATCCGAGTCTAAAGTTTTCGGCGGTGGCCGTATGGCTGGTGGCGTCGTTACACCAATTGGCATACCTGGCGCGCCAAAAGCGCTTGCAGCCGCCGGTAAGGCGTCGGAGGGTGTGGCAGACGTTGTCAGCGCTGGAGTCAAGAAAGCGGCGGGACAATCCCTACGCGCAGCATCGAAGGTGCCAAGTGTTTTAGCCGACATTGCCACGATCAAAGCCGCGTCAATGATGCCAGCCCCGGCAGTCGGCCTGGGCACGATCGCAAGCGCACCGCTCGCGGCCAGGTTTGCAACGAACATGATGTCTGATGATTCAGTGCTAGGCCTCGGAAAGTATGTCAAAGCAGTCTCCGATGCTATGGCTTCGCGTGTTGCGCAGTCTACCGGCAGTGTCGCTAACGACTTCATATCGAACAACATTGTTCGTATCGACAACTTGACCCAGGCGATCGGAGATTGGTCTACCGACATCCAGCGTAAGCTTGTTGCGAAGCCCTCTGGGGCTGGAGATATACTCTCGAAAACCAAGGTCGGACAGTCCATAGTTGACGAGGCCGAGTCGGTTGGTGCCGGTTTGATTCGAGCACAGGGAGAGTTGATCGGCGACATCCAGAAGAAACTGGACGCGCCGGGGCTCACAGTTTATCAACGCTCCGTGCTCTCCTCTAAGCTACGGGCGGCAGAGGCGCGACAAGCCTCGATCGCAGCAGGCATGTCAGTTGTGAAAAAGCTAGGTGCTGCTGAGAAAATCACTGACACCGCCTCCCGTATCCTTGCTGATGCCACACTGGGCGCCACAGCCGGCGCCGCGCTGGCGTCAATGACAGCTACGCCAGGTTCAGACTCGATTGATGACGGTATAGCCTCGGGTGCGTTTTACGGCACGCTTCTGGGCACGCTCGGCCGCGCCGCCATCAAACGTGCCCCGGAATCAACCGCCGCGACAGTCGATCAACCTGTAACACCAAAGGATCTGGATCTGATAGTGAAGTCCCCGGAATACCTTGATCTGGTACGTGCTGAAACGGTCGATTTGATCAAGCGCCCAGCCGATGGACTGGAAGTTGTCGACTCGGTACCGGAAGACGCGATCTGGGTAAATGCGCCGTCCACGGTTCAGGCCATGCCGGCAAAGTCGACTGGCGTGGAAGTCGGGGACTCGGTCCCAAAAAATGCCCCCGCGATGCTGGAAAGCGGCAGGACGCCTAAAGCCCTGCGTGCACTCCAGCCGGAGGTTGGCTTGCTGGAAAGCGGCAGGACGCCTAAAGCCCTGCGTGCGCCGGTGGCCGAGGAACTCCCGCTTGGAAACACCAAGTCGTCAGCGCCCGACATGACAGCCCTACGCGCACGCGTTGAGAAAACCCAAAAGGTCATTGATGAACTCTCAGCAAAGGATGTCAAGGAGGGTTTGACCGACAATGAGCTTGTCACTTTGGAGCAGGCTGAGGCTACGATCGCACGTGATGTTGAAACGTTGAAGGGCCTGGAGGCTTCTGAGTTGACTTCCGCAAAAAAGCCGAAGAAGGTCCTGGCCATGGAAAACCCCACCAAAGATGCAGGCCCGAGTAGGGCTAAGAAAAATGTTCTTTCTGAGAAGACTGCCCATACTAAGGATACCACCACCCCGAAAGTTCCCAAGAAGCCGAGGAAGATCCTGGCCATGGAAAAATCCGCCACTGAGACTAGCCCGCGAAAGGCTAAGAAAAAGGTCCTTTCTGCTGCAAAACTCCCGAAACAGGAGCCCACCGCGCCCGCGCCCAGCCAGACGGGTTCATTCACCGTCGATTCTATTCTTAAAAGAAAAACCCGTATGACGGACACGAGCATCGGAGACGCCATCAAGCACATCGAAGACCTCGACCTCGACTTGTTGAGCCCGGCCGATGCCGCAGCTGTGAAGAAGGCCCTTGAGGCCCTCCAAGGCTACACCGCAGGAGATTGAGCAGCTGAAGGCCGCAGGGCACGACGTTGACGACCTTGACGCCGAGTTGGAAAAGAACTGGAAGCACTACAAGCGCCTGTCAGATGCCTACTACGCGACAAACCGGTTCCTCGGTAGAGAGGGGAAGCACATCACGTTCTTGAGTGATGAGCTACGCGGGATCCAGTAACAAGAAACCCCGTGGCAAAACCCGGTGTTCGCAGTCCAGCTCTGAAAATACTGAACCCCGGACCGCTCCGGGGTTCGTTCTTTACTTGGACTAGGAGGGCCGTGAACGGTTTAACCGTTTGACCCACAATTTCATTCAGTTTACGCTGGCTTGGATTGAGTGATGGGTCATTCACAACAAAGTTTTGGCCGGACTCTCTGGTAGAGCCAGAGCCTGTCCGTAATCTATCGGGTTTGGGACTCCGTGCTTGATGATGTAGGGCAGGCTCTGCTGGACGTTCAGCGCACGCAGGAACTCGGCTCGGGTTTTGTCGAATGGAAGATCCGGAAGGCAGTGACTCCAAACAGCCTCGATCGCCGCCGGCGTGAACGACTGCTTGAAGTCGATAACCAGCGTGTTTGGCCGTGACTCCAAAGCCAGGTATCGGTTTTCAAGATCGTCGAAGGTTCGGTCCAGGTTCGCCTTGTCGGTATCCAGGAACTTCGCCAAGCTTGCCTGTGCTTCGGAGCGATCGCGCTTGATCAGGACGACGGGGCTTTCCGGGTTTTGGTCGATCAGTCTGGTTTTGACAACCATGCTGTCGGATAGGCCACGCATCGGTGCTTCGTAGAGCCAGAGGCCGATCTGTGGACCGAGCAACGAACCTTCATGCAAGCACAGCGCCGGCGTGCATGTGAGCAGATTTGAAAACCATGCTGTTCCGGAACGTGGAAACCCGGTCACGAAGAACGGCCGGTGCAGCATGCGCTTGAACCAGTCAGCCTTGTCCAGACGGACCACGCGGCACTTCAGTTTGCCCAAAACCGGGATGTCATCCTCTTCTGTTCTAACGTCCTTCCATCCGAGCATCTTCACCAGCAAATAGCTGTGCCGGAATGGAGGGCGGGCCATCAAGTATGTGTGCTCGGTGTTGAGGAACATCCAGTTGATCGCCCCCTTGAGCGCCTTCAACGCCTTGGCGCCACGGCATTCCTTCGTGAGCATGACGTGCGACATCATGCCCTCACCCGTCTTGTCCAGCCAGATGAAACCCAACGCCTGACCGTCCTCCTCGATCATCAAGTAGATGCTGTCTGGTTTCCACATCATCCCGACATGCCAATCGTCACGGAGTTTCAGCAAGTCCTTAATTTCCGGCCGGTGCATGATCTCGGTCATGCGCTCCAGGTCGTCGCTCTGACAGATGGTCATGCCCATTAGGAAACCCTCTCGTAACCGAACCGGCCCTTGATGTTTGCAGCCAGGTATTTACCCTTTGAGTCTGCGTTCTGGAATGAAGTCCAAACCGAGGTCGGGACGTCGTAGTAGTTGTAGATGGAGCCGTTGAGAAACCAGACGGTGAGAATCATCTGATTCGGCTCGTAAGCGATGCCAGCAAGGTTGCTGGATTTGACGGGGATCATTTCAGCCATGCGGTATGAAACCCACTTTTTGAGAGAAATGTCAAGCCGGGATATTGCGTGTGCGCCCATCGGCAAGGTATCGTCCTGACCGTGGGTTTGGTTATGCCCCGGCGCTGAGTTGGTGGGTCTTCTCGGCGCCGGGGTTCTTGCCCCGCCAGCCGGCGATGTGCTACGCTCGCGGCCGTATGACACCGAACACCAAATCCACCCGCCGCCGCACGTTCGGCGCCGTTGATCCCGCGACTCTCACCCTAATTGCCGTAATCGGGCTAGGAATCATCATCTTCAAACCTTCCGACACGCCCGGCCGCAAGCACTGGTGGCAGGTGTGGAAGAAAAACCCTGTTGAGCAGGTCCAGAAGATGGACGACAAGGTCGACGCCGCGAAAGCTCAGGCTGAAGCCGAACTCGCCGCACAGAAGGCAAAGATGGAGGCGGAGAAGGGAAAGCAATTGGATGTTGCCCATGACGCCGCGATCGGCACCCAGGCTGCAATCGTGGAGGCTCAGAACGCCACCGCGGCCGGCAAGCTCCCGGTGCGTGAGCTGGACACAGCCAAACAGCTCGCTGACACCAACGTTGACGCCATGGATGAAGCGCTCGGCAAGAAATCCCTCAAGCGCATCCAGGAACTGGAAACAATGGTCACGCAGCTCAACAACGGTGTGGCCGCCGGCGCCAAGGCGCTGGAGCTGATGCAGGACAACCTGAACCGCAGCGTCCAGCGTGAAGCCAATCTGAAGGCCGAGATGGCCAAGATCGAGGCGGCATGGGACGCCAAGGTCAAGGCGGTGGAGGCCGACAGGGATGCCGCCGTCAAGCGTGAGGGGCAGTGGGCTTTGGAACGCGATGCGATCGCCAACCGTTACGAGAACCTGAAGTTCTACGCCTACCTGATCGCCGGTGGCTTGGGTTTCCTGTGGATGTCCAGCCTGTTCCTACCCATCCTGGCACGGTTTTTCCCGGCATTGTCCAGCCTGTCCAAGACGATCGGCGGCCTGTGGGCGCCTGGTGTGCAATACGCCGGCAGCAAGGCCGAGAAGCTCTCTGAGGATCTGGTTGCCATGCATGAGATGATGAAGGGCAAGCTGGAAGCCAAGTTTACACCGGAAGAGGTCGCCGCTATCAAGAAGGAAATCTCTGACGACTGGATGACGGCAAAGGACGGTTCTGCCGCCGCGGTAGAACGTATCAAGCAAAAGCTCCGCCTGTAAAACCATGGAACCGATGAGCAAAGAGATCGAGTGCAGCCACGCCGACGCTGAGAGCTTCAGCAACCGGAAGCTCCCGGCCAATGCGCGTTACTACTTCAGGATTTGGGTTGACGGGACGGTGTGCCTGTGGCAGGACATGGCAAGACCCAGCTGGATGCCGTCGCGAGACGTGCTGATCAGCATGTTCAAAGATCCCAACCATGACCAAAAAACCCACCATCCATCTGATCGGGTGCTTCCACACGATCACGAATCTTGACCATTCGCACTGCGCGTTCACGGGCAAGGTTCTCCGGTTCCCAAAGATGATGCAGCCGTTCGGCTACCGCGTCATCGAATACAGCAACGGCATCAGCGAGTCCACGGCTGACGAGCATGTCCAGATCCTGACGAAGGACGAGCTGGAGCTGCTGTCCAGCTGCTGGCTGGCTGCCCGTGAATCCGTCCCGCAGACCAAGGAACTCTTCGGCGACTCGCTGCACATCCGCCGCGCCCAGGTTGCGGCAGATCTGGCCAGCAAGGTCATCCACCCGATCGAGGCGAAGAACGGCGCAAAATTCCATGGCGACACCGCAGCGATCGGCAGCCCGCACTGGACCGCCTTCGACAAACGTCTTCGCGAGGAGCTGTCCAAGCGCGTTCAGCCCGGCGACATCATCGCCCACCCGTTCGGACGCTCCCATGCAGGCCTCCTCCAGCAGTTCCCGGCCAAGCAGTATGCTCACGTTGAAACTGGCATCGGCTACCCGGACGCCCCGTTCGGCGCCTTCAGGATCTTCGAAACCTACAACTGGCAGAGCTGGCATCACGGCAAGCACAACAGCGCTGCCAATGACTACGAGTTCGTGATCCCGAACTACTACGACCTGACCGACTGGACGCCCCGCAGCGGCCGGAATGAGGGTTATCTTCTCTACTTCGGCCGGGTGTGCTCCGAGAAGGGGCTGGACCACGTAGCAGCGATCGCGGAGGCCCTGCGTGAAGAGATCTTGGTGGTTGGTCAAGGCGATCCTACCCCTTGGACCAAAACACCGTATTTGAAGGCGCTTGGGCCAAAGAAAGGCCGCGAGCGTGATGAGCTGGTGCGCGGTGCCCGTGCGCTGTTCATGCCCACCCGTTTCCATGAGCCGTTCGGCGGCGCCGGCGTGGAGGGCCAGCTTGTCGGCACCCCGCTGATCGCCAGCGACTGCGCTGCGTTCGCTGAGACTGTGACACCAGGTGTGAACGGCTACCGATGCAAACAACTCTCCGAGTGGGTCGCCGCGGCCGACATGGTGAAGAACCTCGATCGCTCGGCAATCGCGGCGGAGGCACGCCGTCGGTATAGCCTGGAAACCTGCGGGAAGATGTTCGACACCGCGTTCCGCAGGATCCACGACCTCTACAACGGCAGTCGTGGCTGGTATAACCTACCACCGAACTACTCCATCTGATACAAAGAAACCCGAGGCTGGTTACAAGTTGAAGAAGTTGCACGCAACGATAGTGCCAAAGAAGATAGCAGCACCAGAGGCAACCGTGATTACGATCCAGAGCTTGACCCGGTTGGCGAAAATTCAATTTCTACCTCAATGCCAACGCCGGAAGAGAAAAACAAATACGAGGAAGTCATCGACGCGATGATGCGCGACGAGGTTCTCAAGAAGACGAAGCCCGAGTTGAAAGACATTCTTGGGCGTTCCTTTAAAAACAACCTCGAAAAACGTCAGGCGATTCTCTCGGTCCTGGATACCGATCGCCAGCTCTTCACGACGATCAATCGGAAGATCGGTGATAAGCCCCGGATCGGGACGCAAGATATCACCGACATCGTCGAAATGCTCCGCGAATACGTCCATGTGGGCGAGACCGAGCGGAAGCTCTACGGCGAGGTAATGACACCCATTCCCCTGGTCGAGCAAATGCTCGATCAGCTCCCAAAAGAAGTTTGGTCCGACCCCAAACTCAAATGGCTCGATCCCGCGAATGGGTGCGGAATCTTCCCAGCCGTCATTGTCCAACGCCTGATGAAAGGCTTGGCGAAATGGGAGCCTGACGAAGAGAAACGCTACGCTCACATCGTTGAGAAAATGCTCTACGTCTGCGAGCTTCAGCCGAAGAACACGTTCCTGTTCCTCTGCGCTTTTGACCCGAAGGACAAATACGCGATGAACGTATTCACGGGATCTTTCCTGTCGGATGACTTTGATAGACACGCTGCAAAGCTCTGGAACATCTCTAAATTCGACATCATCCTGGGCAACCCACCCTACAACAAAGGCGTGGATCTTCACTTCCTTGAGAAGTCGCTAACCAGCGCCTCTCAGATTTTGATCGTCCACCCCTCTTCATGGATCCTGGACCGGAAAGGCAACAAGCGCTACCAACAAGCAAAAGCTGCAACACGGGGGCGCTTGAAAGCGCTATGGTTCTTTAACGGTAATCCGATCTTCAACATCGGACTCTACGTCCCCTGTGTAGTCACCCACTGCCTACAACACCCTTCTGGTGCGATTGATGTCCGCTTCTTCGACGAAACGTTCACCGCCACGATCGAAGACGTCACGAAGTTCGGCAAAAACTGGATTCCCATCGTTAAGCCGTTCTTCGAACAAATGCAGCGGTTCTGCCATTCCCAAGGCAGTGTTTGGCAACACACGTTGAACCGAAAATCACCAATCCCAAAGGATGGTTACTTCGTCCAATTCGCAGCCGTTCGAGGACACGTGAAACAAAGTAAGCGTTCATCCGACAAAGAAATCACCGAAATCGACTTTTACACGATCGCTACGCGTGACGACAGCTGTCTCGGAATTAGAAACCCTGACCTTACACGTCCAGGGAATCCCATTCCAACGTTCAGATTCGAAACAGAGGATGAACAACATAACTTCCTCAACTACACCCGAACCAAATTCGCCCGCTTCTGCCTATCGCTACTCAAAAACAACTGCGACCTTTCTTTAGGGAACATGGCGCTTATTCCATGGCTCGATTTCACGAAACCATGGACGGACGAAGAACTCTACGACTTTTTCGACGTTAAAGGCACAACGCGCCAATTCATCGAAACGTTCATACCTGAATACTATCATGAGAAAGCTCAAACACAGCTTTCAGACTAAGGCGGGCTACATGCACTTTCCGGGTGGCGCCGGCGGCCAGCTTCCGCCTGTCGCTCAAGCCGGACATCGACCGGATGACCG
>Ga0255345_1004143_pt1 | contig 16181 bp, 11 predicted proteins | sample wastewater_treat_6_FD_192415 | JGI IMG/M metagenome (GOLD analysis project Ga0255345, IMG submission 192415) | Wastewater microbial communities from Lulu Island WWTP, Vancouver, Canada - plant20 | ecosystem: Engineered > WWTP > Wastewater > Unclassified | place: Canada: Vancouver, British... | reverse complement strand
GTTGTCTTTGCAGATAATTTTCACTAGAATGCTCCAGTTTCCAGTAGTATAATGACATTCTAGCACTTCGGGAATTTTCTTTAACTCGCGAACGGCATCCGAATTGCTCGATGCTTTGTCTAAATAAACGCCAATAAACGCCATGGTTTTATAGCCCAAGACTTTGTAGTCGATGATAAATTTTGAACCAGCAATAACACCTGCATCTTCTAGTTTTCGCAACCGCTGGTGAATGGCAGCACCCGAAATTCCTATTTTGTTGGCTATTTGAAGAATGGGTTTGCGTGCATCTTCCATCAAGTCGCGAAGAATTTCTTTGTCGATGCCGTCAATTTCTATTTGAAGTTGATTAATTTTCATTTCTACTTATTTGAAAGTAAAATTAAGGAATAAGTAACAAATTGCACAAAAAAAACCAAAATCAGTTACGATTTTGGTTTGAGTGTTGTAGCAGACATTGAGTTAATTTCCAATCAATCTATCTGGATTGTATCCTATATAAGGCATTTTGGTTTCATTAAAAATTACGCCGAAAGTTTCTAATTCTTTAAGAATCGGTTCATAAACTTCTTTGGTAATTGGCAATTGCACGCCTGGGGTTTTAATTTTTCCATTCAATATTTGAAGAGCTGCAATTGCCACAGGTAAGCCTACGGTTTTTGCCATGGCGGTATAGGTTTGGTCATCGCCAATACACACCATTTTAGAGTCTATTTGTTCTTGTTTGCCATTTAGTTCGTAGCCAAACTTGTGATACATTACAATCATGTCTTTGTCTTCGGGTTGCAAGGTCCAACTAGCGTTCAAAATATGTTCAAGAATTTGAGCTGGAGTAGCATCCTTTAAACCAACAATTTTATTTGGGTTGAATAAATCGAGTTCCAAGAGTTTGTCCCACATAATATCGTCTTGCTCTATGCCAAGAGCCAAACGGGTTTTAATTTCCACCGAATCTGTTGGCGAATAGGGCAAAAATAAATTGATAAAATCACGGTAACTGATGTGTTCCGAATCGTCGATAATATAAGTGTCGTCGGTCATGCCAAGTTGCACAAACATGTTCCAGGCTTTAGAGAATCCAACTCTACGAATGGTGCCACGGTATAAAGTAAGCACGTCATCCAATCCATAAACCGTTCTGTATTTTAACGAATCACGATTGGCATAACCTTCAAATCTGCCATAATCTTCCACATGAAGGAATTCGGTTCTACGGAATAATTTTTGATAGGGAATGTATTTGTATTTTCCTTCTTGAATAAACTTTGCTGCACCACCTTGACCTGCCAATACTACATTTCTTGGTGCCCAAGTAAACTTGTAGTTCCAAAGATTCGTATCACTTTCGGGAGCTACTAAACCGCCACAAAAAGATTCGAAAAGCAGCATCTTTCCGCCTTTAGCTCTAATCTCGTCAATTACTTTCATGGCACTCATGTGATCAACACCTGGGTCAAGACCTATTTCATTCATGAAGATTAACCCATTGGCTTTTACTTCGGCATCCAAACTTTGCATAGCGTCTGAAATATAGGAAGCCGTCACCATGTTTTTCTTGAAAATCACACAATCTTTCGCCACTTCAATATGCATGTGCGCCGGCAACATTGAGATGACAATGTCCGCTTTTTGAACTTCAGTTTGACGTTGTTCAATATTATTGATGTCTAATGCGATGGCTTTTGCATTAGGATGATTGTTGGTCTTTTTTTGAGCCAATTCTAACGATAAATCGGCAATGGTAATTTGAAGATTTTCCTCTTGAGATTTATTTAAAAGATATTTTATAAGAGATGATGCCGAGCGACCAGCACCAATGATAAGTATGTTTCTCATGCTTTAATTTGTTGTTGTGGCAAATGTATGAAATTGGGATTAAATGATAGAAACAAAAAAGCACTCCGAAAATCTGAAGTGCTTTGTGTGTTTATTCTAAGTCGTTTTCTAGTTCTTCCAATTCTTTTTTGGCTTCTATTTTAGTTTCTATCTTTTGTTGTTCAAACTTTTTATCTACTTCCACTTTGTCTTTTATAAACACTAATTTTAGCACTACCACAAAAGAACAAATAGCACTTAATGTTAGCAACCAATTGGGTAATCTGCGTTGGTTTTCGGCTGATTTTTTTAAAAGGACTAAACTCGAAATTAAGGCTAAACCAATAGGAAGAAATGCAATAGTTCCCATGGGAAGTAGTGTAAACAAGATGGATAATACTAAAAATAAAATGGCTAAGATTAAAAAAAGTTTTCTCATAATTATATACCAGTTGCTGAGGTTAATACCAATTTCCCGGTTCCAACAGGAATGCTGAACTCTAATAAAGCAGGAATCTTTTTAGCGTCTGCAGTCAGCCAAATTAGGTTTTTATCTTTTCCGCGCAAGGCATCAGTTTTAGCACCAATAGAAATTTTGTAGCATTCTTTTTTGCCAAGATTTCCTGCGCTAACCGTTTCTTTACCCATAAATTTTATAGTCACCGGAATTTCTTTCTCGTCAAAAACAATCATCATCGATTGCGTTTGACCCGTTTTGAATTTAGAGAAATCCAAAGTTCTTACTTTATAAAAAAGGGAAATAACATCTTGAGTATTTGCGCCAATGGTAAATGATTTATGTACTTCAGGACGATTTTTTTTGGTAACGGAACTCTTGACATTAGTGCCTTTAAAAACATATTTTTCTTTTATAGTATAGCCACCTTCATCAATACTTCTTTTGTATAAACTCGGTTTAAGCGTCGTTGGGTTTACATAGGATTCATATATATCTCTTATTTTAAAGAAAGAATCCCATTTTGTATATGTAGCCAACTCGCAAGAAAGGTGTAGATAATTACTTTTTGAAGTAGTAACATTTTCGGTTGACATAGTAACTTGCGCAATTTGTGTTAACAAGCCACTCATATTATAAGACCCAGCATATACTAGTTTTTCTCCCGATTTTATGCCATAACCACTATCTGCTGTAAAAGAAGAAAGTATAAATGCAAAGACAATAAATAGTGCTATTTTTTTCATGATGATGATTTAAAGATGCAAATATAAAACGAAGAGGCTGTTAAAATTCAAAAATAGTATCGAAATTTAACAGATTGTATTGCTATAACCGATAATTTTGTTTTTTTAAAAAATCACATCATGGATAGAAGAATGGCAATCGTTGGAAGTTTTTTAGGATTAACGGCAATTATTTTGGGAGCGTTTGGTGCCCATGCTTTAAAAGTTAGATTGTCAGTAGAACAACTTTCCTCTTTTGAGACAGGGGTTAAATACCAAATGTATCATGCATTGTTTTTATTGGTCCTTAGTTTCAATTCTCATTGTACAGAGAAACTTAAGAAGACACTTTTCTATCTTATCGTTTCAGGGGTTTTGCTTTTCTCGGGTTCTATCTATTTGTTATCAACAAGGGTTATCTCTGGTTTTGAATTAAAATTTCTTGGGCCTATAACGCCAATCGGCGGATTGCTTTTAATTGTAGCTTGGATATTTCTTTTTATGCACTTTATCAAGAAAAAAATATAATTTAACGAAGAACTACAACGTTGTAATAATTAATTTTTAACTTTGCAGTCAATTTAATAATTGCAACACAATACAATTTTATGGAGAATACTGCTCAATTTACGAAATCGATTTCGCTTGATAAGTACGGAATCAGAAATGTACAAGAAATTATATACAATCCATCTTTTGAGTTTTTGTATAACGAAGAACTTAGTCCAAATTTAAAAGGGTTTGAAAAAGGACAATTAACAGAGCTAGGAGCAGTAAATGTGATGACAGGTGAATTCACTGGTCGCTCACCAAAAGATAAATACATCGTGAAAGATGCGGTAACAGAAAACACTATTTGGTGGAATTCTGACAAAGCAGTTAACGATAACAAACCCATTTCTCAAGACACTTGGAATGCTTTAAAAGAAACATCTGTAAATCAGTTGTCGGGCAAAAGATTATTTGTAGTAGATGCTTTTTGTGGTGCAAATGAAAATACACGTTTGAAAGTTCGCTTTATTATGGAAGTTGCATGGCAAGCACATTTTGTAAAAAACATGTTCATTCGTCCTACAGAAGAAGAATTAGCTAATTTTGGTGAACCAGATTTTGTAGTTATTAATGCTTCTAAGGCAAATTTTGAAGATTATAAAGCTTACAATCTAAATTCTGATGTATATATTGCTTTCAACTTATCAGAGAAAATTCAAATTATTGGCGGTACGTGGTATGGTGGCGAAATGAAAAAAGGAATGTTTGCCATGATGAATTATTATTTGCCATTACAAGGAATAGCTTCTATGCATTGTTCGGCTAATAAAGGAAAAGATGGCGATGTTGCCGTATTTTTTGGTTTGTCAGGAACAGGAAAAACAACGCTATCTACAGATCCAAAGAGAGAATTAATAGGTGATGATGAGCACGGTTGGGACAATGATGGAGTGTTCAATTTCGAAGGTGGATGTTATGCTAAAACTATTGATTTAAGCAAAGAAAACGAACCAGATATATATGGTGCGATTACAAAAGACGCATTGTTAGAAAACGTAACGGTAAATGCTGATGGAATTATCGATTTTAAAGACGGAAGTGTAACTCAGAATACTAGAGTTTCTTACCCTATAAATCATATTCAAAATATTGTAAAGCCAGTTTCAAAAGCAGGACATGCTACAAAAGTTATCTTTTTAACCGCAGATGCTTTCGGAGTTATGCCACCAGTTTCAAAACTTACACCTGAACAAACTAAATATTATTTTCTTTCAGGATTCACAGCAAAATTAGCAGGAACAGAACGCGGTGTTACAGAGCCTCAACCTACTTTTTCTGCATGTTTCGGTAAAGCATTTTTAACATTGCACCCAACAAAATATGGGGAAGAGTTAGTAAAGAAAATGGAAGCAAATAATGCAACTGCCTATATGGTAAATACTGGGTGGAATGGAACAGGGAAAAGAATTTCGATAAAAGATACTCGCGCCATTATTGATGCTATTCTTGACGGTTCAATAGAAAAGGCACCAACCAAAACAATTCCTGTTTTTAACTTTGAAGTGCCAACACAATTAAATAATGTGAATTCAGCAATTTTAGATCCTAGAGATACATATGGAGATAAAAATGATTGGAATGTAAAAGCAGAAGATTTAGCATATAAATTCATCAAGAATTTTGAACAATATACGGATAATGAAAAAGGTCAAAACTTAGTAAAAGCAGGACCACAACTATAAAAAGGAAAATTTTATAGAAGTTTACACTCAAAAACTTCTATCTCCAAAATTTCTAAAAAACACCCTCAAATAGCAATTAGCTTTTTGAGGGTATTTTTTTATTTAAAAATTCAATCAAGTTTAATTGATAACAATCTTTTTGGTAAGCTGTTGTTCGCCATCTTGAACCTTTACTAAATATATTCCTGATTGAATTGTACTCATTTGAATGTTCTCATTAAAGATGCCATTGTTTTGATATTCATTTGAAAAAACATTTCGTCCACGAATATCAAATACATCAACACTTATTTTATTTGTAGAATTTGAATTAAATGATACTGTAAAACTTCCATTATTCGGGTTTGGATATAAAGCGAAGTTTTGAAGTGAGTTTTCAGTTGTTGCTAGTGGTACAGCAGTATTACTACATAAATTTAGTGACCAACCATTTATTGAACCACCATCTTGATTAAAAGAATCTAAAACCCTCAACGTCCAAGTTCCGTTCATAGTTTCACCATTAAATGCTGAAAGTGCTTGAGCCGGAATTACAGTACCAGATATTGCTGGATTAGCACCACAAACCACTGGAATTCCTGAATCATCAAAAGTTGCTGTAATGTTTTGAAAATCATCTGATGTACAAGGTTGTGCTACTAACTGAACCTCTGTTCCTGCTGGGCTTATTAACGTAATTGTTAAATCATTAACCCACGTGTGTGCGATATTCAGAGTAACATTTGCATCTGAAATAACATCTGTATTAGTAACAGACAAGGTTGAATTCACTGTTGCGTTTGCTGTAGTTGGTATAGTAATCGGAACGTTTGTTGAAGAAAAATCGGTACAAGTGATTTGACCTGTTTTAAACAAATAAGCTCCGCTATACACTCCAGAACAAGAGTTGTTTTTGGGTAAAACTCTCCAATAATATCGAGTTGCACTTGCTAAATTAGTTAAAGCAAAACTATTAGTTGAAACCGTTCCTGAATATACAATAGATGAAAAGTCAGATTCTGTAGAAACTTGAACATCATATAACGTAGCATTTGAATCGATATTCCAAGTTAAATTTAAATCGACTTGCTGACCAATAGATTGGTCTGCAGGAGAAGTTAAGGTTAGGGAACTAAAGTTAGCATCAAATAAATTCAAATAAAATGGAGCGGAATTAGTCGTTGTGCCTGAAATTCCTGTTACTAGCATTGAATAAACTCCAGGTGTAGAGTTGTTTGTAGTTTCAACGGTCATCGTTATGTCTTGGCTATTAGAAGCAGTACTTGGAGAAAAAGTGATGGTTGAATTGTCAGGTTCGCCAGAAACAGCAAATAGTGTTGTACCACTAAAACCAGCATAAGCAGTATATGGAATTGTATATGTGACCGAACTTCCTCTACATATTTCTTTATTTTGTTGTTCTGCAACTCCATTATATGCTACTGCAAAACTGCTTGTGGGAGCAATAATAGAGAAATTAGTATTTGAAATATCAAAAAAGATGTGTTTATAACCTTTTACCATTATTCTATTCGTTGTGCCTATGTTATTTGGAACAGTAATCAATTCTGAACCATCATTTGGCACTTTACTTGCTAGCTGAATTGGGTACGTAAATCCACCATCTGTTGAAAGGAAAATATCAACATATTCAGCATTGATGTCATTAGTAGTTGTTCCAGCAACATTCCAAGTTACGTTTTGATTAGTACCAACTGTCCAAGACACAGCGGTTGTTGGTGATGTAACTACGAATGGACCAGCAGCAGCATTAACTGTTACAACCATAGCATCAGAGTTTGTTTGACCTGCTCCAGCAAAATTATCTCTAACCGTAAGTACAAAGTTTAATGTCCTTGAAACAGAACTCAAAGCCTCCACAATTATCTCTGTTCCAGAAGTAGTTGCTTGGTTTGCGACAATGCTTTGTATTCTTGGAAAATACCTAGATGATGAAACTACTGGAGAGTATGATCTAAAATTAGGACCATTTGTTTTTGTTGGTGAAGCGCCACTGTTTGCACCAGTTTGTGTTGTAGCAGTATCATTTTGTTCCCAGCAATAGGATAATATATCACCATTAGTATCTGAAGCTTCACCTGTTAATACAAAAGGTGTGCTTTTGGGTATTGTATAATCCAAGCCACCATTTACAATCGGAGCAATATTAGACAAGGTAACTCTTTGCGGACAGTGTTTTTCAACCATATTGTCTTGAATCTGTTTGATACTTGAATAAACAAAATAGGCATCAGAATGTGGTTGAACATCTCTTGACGTAATTCCAGCATATCCCATAATTGTGGAACCTGAACCTGGTTCTACATTGACTCCAGAGCCTTCAACATTGTGTGAAAAAGTGTGGTTGGCTCCAAATTGATGTCCCATTTCATGAGCAACATAGTCTATGTCAAACGTGTCGCCAACTGGTCCACCAGTTCCTGGAGAAGTTATTCCGCTTCCTTTTGAACCATCTACACATACACAACCAATACAGCCTGCAGCTCCACCGCCACCTGAAGCTCCAAACATATGGCCTATATCATAATTAGCTTCTCCTATTATATTTGTCAATGTGTTTTGAAGTTGCCCATTCCAAGAACCTAAGTTTGTAGAATAAGGATCAGTCGATGGGTTAGTATATACTACAAGATTGTTGTTTGAGATTATATTCATATGAATGGCAAAATCATTTTCAAAAACACCATTAACTCTTGTCATAGTAGCATTCATTCCTGCTAAAGCTTGAGCAACTGACCCACCAAAATACTGAGCATATTCACCATTGCAAGACAATGCTAATCTAAAGGTTAATAATTCTCCTGAATTGGATCTCTGATTAGTAGTAGCACTTTTTAATTCATTATTTAATGCTAAATCTTGTGTTGAACAAACAAAAGGCAAGTCTCCATTTTTTCTTTCAGAATCATAAAATGCATACACCGAACCATCCGTTGAGTAGGGTTCAAAAAATTCACTTTCATTATTTGCTCTTAAAATCATTCCTTGAAAACCTCTTGGGTCGGAACTCAATCTTAAAACCGCAGTTTTATCATCAATTCCTTGACCAACATAAGATCTAATTTCAGGATATTGTGCTTGCAATTGTGGTGCAAAGTTTGAAAACTCAAACATCTGAAAACGCTCCAATTCTCCGTTTAAATTTGGAATCGAAATAATCACTTTAGAGGAATTTGATTGCAGTCGGTTTGGAGATTGATGTAAAGTGTTTTTTAGTACACTTGTTGAAATTTGATACAAATCAAATTGATTTGGAAAGTTGTCTCTTTCAACAAATTTGTTTTTAGTTATTTCTCTAGAAGTTACTTTTTCCCAAATAATATTTTGTGAAAAAGCCGAAAAACTAAGAAATACGATAAGTAAATGTAATTTAATTTTCATTTTTAAGGGTACTTTATATTAAAAAATAGTTTCTAAAAGTATTAAAAATTATGGAGTAAACCTTGATTTTGGCAACAATCTAATTTTTTTAAATAGGTTTCTTTATTTTTTATAGTTTATTTTGCCAAATGATGTCAAAAAGTAAAAATAAACTCGTAATTCTTATTCTAAAGATTAGTATTGTTCTTTTGGCTTTCTATTTTATATACACTCAAATTACAAAAAAAAATAATTTTAATTGGACTGATTTTGTTGGAATTATTCAAAATAAATTTTCTTTTGGGATTATTAGTGCATTACTTTTTTTAAGTTTTTTAAATCGCTATTTAGAAATTTTAAAGTGGAAAAATTTAGTTTCTTATATTGCTCCAATTTCTATTTTTGAAGCTACAAAACAAGTTTTAGCAGCATTAACCGGTGGAATAATTACCCCAAATGGTATTGGTGAATACGCAGGGAAAGTATTGTTTTTTGAAAAGTCAAAATCAAAGATAATTATTTTTTTAAACCTTATTTGCAATGGAATTCAAATGATACTAACCATCCTATTTGGATTGTTTGGGTTAATCGTTTTAGGGTATTATGAAATTGCATTTACTCTTTTTGGAATAAGTATTGTGGTGCTGGTGATTGTTTTTTTGACTAAAAACTTCAAGATTAAAAACTTTTCTATTGCTTCTGTACTTCAAAAAACAAATGAAATTCCCAAAAAGATCCATCAAAGAAACATGTTTTTAGGACTTTCAAGGTATGTGGTTTTTTCGCATCAGTATTATCTTCTGTTCGTTGTTTTAGACGTTCATTTGCCTTATATAACTTTAATTTCAACCATTGCAGTTGTCTATTTTTTGGCATCTTCTTTGCCTAGTTTTCAAATGTTTGATTTTGCTGTAAAAGGAAGTGTTGCTCTGTTTTTTTTCGGGAAACATGATATTAACGAATGGATTATTCTCTTTGTTAGTACATTAATGTGGTTTTTAAATGTAGTTTTGCCTGTATTAATTGGAAGTTTTTTTGTCTTAAATTTCAAATCCAAATGGAAATAATCTTTTTTATACTAATTGTGGTGTATGCTGTTTTTATTCTTCAGCTGTTTTTTGGTTTTAACAAAATAAAAGACCAATCGATAAGTAAAGAATATACTCCGAAAACGAACTTTACTATTGTTGTTCCATTTAGAAATGAAGCAAAAAATTTATCAAAATTATTAGCGTCACTTTCCAATCTAAATTATCCAAAAAATTTCATTGAAATCATTATGATTGATGATGATTCTAAAGATAATTCGAGTGCTGTTTTTATCAAATGGCGCATGAAAAATGATGAAATTGACACTACTTTATTGGAAAATTTACGTTTGTCAAATTCGCCAAAGAAAGATGCTATTTCAAGAGCGATGCCTATTGCCAAAAATCCATGGATTATTACTACGGATGCCGATTGTGAAGTAAATCCAAACTGGTTATCATCAATCGATGGTTTTATCCAAAAAAATAGTTTTGAAATGATAGCCGCACCAGTAATCTATAAAACAAAAAACAATTGGTTTCATCATTTTCAACAGTTTGAAATGTTGAGTTTGCAAGCTACAACTATTGGTAGTTTTGGTATTAACCAACCTTTTATGTGTAATGGTGCTAATTTTGCATATACTAAAAAAATGTTTTTAGAACTTGATGGTTTTGAGGATAATAATAAAATTGCAAGCGGCGATGATGTATTTTTACTTCAAAAAGCAATTGCAAAATGCTCTGATAAAGTTGGATTTCTTAAAGCGCAAAATGCTATTGTAATCACAAAACCAGAAAATAATTTGTTTAAATTATTGATGCAACGCATTCGCTGGGCGAGCAAAACTTCTAATTACAATAGTTTCTATCCAAAATTTTTGGCAAGTAGTGTTTTCTTCGCAAATGCTTTTATCGCTTTTGGATTAATTGCTTTATTTTTTGGAAAGTTAGACTGGAAGTTGTTTTTAATTCTATTTTTGATAAAGTATAGTATTGATTATCTTCTGATTTTAAAGGCGAATTCATTTTTTAACACTAACAAAATAGCTATTCCATTTGCCAGTGCTATTCTCTATCCGTTTTTTGCAACTACTGTTGGTGTTTTTAGCTTGTTTGGAAAGTTTACTTGGAAAGGAAGGCGTTTTTAAGTTGTTATTCTATTTTTAAAATAACCGGAAGAATAAATTGTGTTTTCACAGGAATTCCTCTTTTAATGGCGGGTTTAATTTTCGGAAAATCAATTAATCTTGAACGCAGAATGCTGTCAATTTTTATGGTATCATAAGCTACAGAGTCTTTAGGAAATTGTGGTTCAAAAGTCACCAATGAGTTAGGAAAAACGGTAACTTTCACTTCAATAGTATCAAGTTTTGGCAATAAGTTTACTAACGTGTCTATGTCTAGTTTTTGCTGGATGGTTTGTGTCAAAAATTCAAAAAAACACTGTTTGCGTTGCGTTTCATCAGTAATTTTTTCGCAATCAACAACCGTTGGATATTCGTCTATTTCACTCCAATTGATTTCTTTGAGTTGCTCTTTTAACAAAACATCTTCGGAAGGCACTTTTCTGTCAAAATATTGACAAGAGAAAGTGAAAAATAATACTAATAAAGCCAACGTTTTTTTCATGAATTCAAAAATACATTAGAATTTCAAAAATAGTAAAATAGTTGAGCTTTAATCTGATTTTTAGAAGAAACATTGTTTGAATTATAAAATCGAAAGGTCTTTAAAGCAAAAAAGCCATTCGCCGAGGCGAAAAGCTTTTCATTGGTCTAACTACTAAACCGAGCTACGAGTTACAAATTCGTAGCGAAACAACACAACTAATTTTCAATACTTTTACTGGGCAAAAAAAGGTTTTCATTTCTGAAAACCTTTTTCCCAATTTAGCGGTCTGGACGGGACTCGAACCCGCGACCCCATGCGTGACAGGCATGTATTCTAACCAACTGAACTACCAAACCTCTGCATAATTGCGGTTGCAAATATAGTATAGATTTTTGTATCTGCAAGCTATTGCGTAAAAATATTTTAGAATTTTAAATCTGATTAACCAAAAGATTGTTTTTCAACCAAGTAGGTGGTGAGTATTTTTTCGAAATCGGCGCCCACATTTACCGGAACGTACTTGATTTTGTTCTGTGCGCAAGTTTGGGCCAGTTTCTTGAAATAGCTTTGCACGTTTTCTTCGTAGATTTCTTTGACATTTTCTGCAAAAAGTGTCACTTCTTCACCGTTTTCGATGTCAATGAATTTTCTTGGCGCATTGTCGTAATCAAAATGAAGCTCTGTTTTGTCGTCAATCACGTGAAACAAAACTACTTTGTGCTTGTCGTGTTTGAGGTGCTGTAAGGCATTAAAAAGTGCGTTGTCGTCTTTGGTTTGCAACATATCGGTAAACAAAACGATCATCGAACGGCGGTGAATTTTTTCAGCAATTTGATGTAAAAAAGTAATGGTATCTGTGGTTTTTGTTGCTGTTGGTGTATCGAGTAAATTTTCGAGTTTGTTGAGCAACATGCGTTGGTGGCGGTCGCTTCCTTTTTCTGGCGCGTAATATTCGTAGGTATCCGAATAAATACTCAAACCCACAGCATCGCGTTGTTTTTTAAGCAAATTCATCAAAACCGCTGAAGCCAATACTGAAAAACCGATTTTGCTTTCATAAAAAGGCTGGCTGTCTTTGAGTTTTGGATAATGCATCGACGACGAATTGTCGATAATCAAATGACAACGCAGGTTGGTTTCTTCTTCAAAACGTTTGGTGTATAAGCGGTCGGTTTTGGCGAACAGTTTCCAGTCGATGTGCTTGGTGCTTTCTCCAGAATTGTACACTTTATGCTCGGCAAATTCTGCAGAAAATCCGTGAAAAGGAGATTTGTGCATGCCCGAAATAAAGCCTTCAACGACTTGATTGGCGAGTAGTTCGAGGTGTTCGAAGCTGGATATTTTTTCTTGTTGCGATTCGATGTTCATGTTTCAAAGATAATTTTATTTCATACAATTCGGATACGCCTTGGGTGAAATTTTGGGAATTTGAAATTTGAAAATCTTAGAAATAAAAAAGGCCCGATTTGCATCGAACCTTTTCCCTCAAAAACAGTTAGCCCTACATTAACGCTTTTGAATGGAATGTTATTTTATATTGACAATTCATGGTATTACTCTTTTTTAGCGGTATTTTTTTCTATGAACTCGCTTGGCAATTGTCCGAATTGGATGTTCGTTCCATCAAACCACACGGCTTTGGCGTTTTCGGATTTATTGTTTTCATTAAACATGACTTCGTTAATATTGTTGTCGAAATCTTTTTCGAGTACCGCTTTTGGCAATTTGTTTTGTTTTGCATCGATGCGATCGCCTACTGCAATCCAAGAAATTGCTACGTTGCTTGTTCCGTTATTGAGTTCTTTGATGGTGAATCCATTTTGATCGATGGATTCGATGAAAAGTCCGTTGCATTGCCCCATTGGTGTTATAGTTACCACTGGAATTTCTCCCAACAACGCTAAGTAATTTTTATCAAAATCGACTCTAACAGTTCCATTTGTTAGTGTTGTTTTTCCTTTCTTGTAAACGATACTTTCTGTAGAAGTTACCGTAAATGCCGCTGTTTTTTGACTGCCTGTATCAATGAGTTCTATTTGTTTTCCGGCAGTATATTCATCACCACTATTATACGACGCGAACATAGTTCCTGAGCTGACTTGACCAATAATATTACCTTTGCTCCAAGAACCAATCATGCCACCATAAAAACCGCCACCAATACTGAAGTTTTTTTGTGGTTGTGAAAACCGTCCAGCACCAAAAGCTAAAACTGCTGTGGCATAGACGCCATAAGGTACGAATCCACTGCTTCTGTAGCCTAAGCTGCTCCAGTATGCACCACTGACTTCAGCGCCCAAGACACCTCCAGTTCTGGTATAATCATTAAAACAATGTCCGGTGACACCGAAAGTATATAAATCACCCCAAAGATTATAACCTCCAACAGCTCTGTTTGTTGTAGTTCTGCCATAACCCGTTCCATCATTTTGAGAATCTCGGGTTCTGTAACCAAATATAGAACTTTGTCCGTCGCCATTGGCGGTGAGTTGCGTGTAAATACCTTCTGTTTTTCCATTAATTCTAATTAAATCCGTGTCAAACTCTCCATAAATTAAAGGCGTTGCCGAACTGCTGTTTTCTATGTATAATTTGTTGGATCCTGTTTCATTGTACGCAGCCTGATTTCCAATCGCTATGTTGTTTGAGCCAACGATGTTTGAATATAATGCCGAATTTCCTATTGCAGTATTTGAACTTCCAGAAGTATTTGCAAATAATGTCTTAAATCCTAATGTAGCATTGTTGCTTCCGGAGGTATTTGCTGTAATTGATTGATATCCAATAGCTGTATTTTGATTGTACAAAGCCGTTGTTACTGTGCCTCTCAAACTTTCATAACCAATCGCAACATTATCGTTCGTTCCTGATGCCGAAAAAATACCATAATTCTCCATCGCTCTGGTTCCTATTACGGTTCCGTTTGAAATTCCAGTACTATAGAATAATGCACTATTGCCGAGAGCAACATTCTCGCTTCCGACTGAATTATAACCAAGGCTACTGTTACCCATGGCGAGATTATAATCCCCAGTTGTTAAAGATTTTAGTGTCGCAGAACCTATTGCTACATTTCCATCACCTGTCATGGTTCCTAATCCATTCCATGTTACACCCAGCGCCGAAGAGCCAATGGCGACATTTGAGTTTCCTGTTGCATTGTTTGAAAGGGCATACTTTCCGATTCCAACATTATTTTTCCCATTACTATTAGCGGTTGGATTGGTGTTGTAAAGTGCTCCAAAACCTATAGCAGTATTTTCAGAGTCAAAAGCAACACCGCCATTCGTAAAATCTTGTTTAAAAAGGGCATTAGACCCAATAGCTACATTTTTATTAGTGACTTTATTATTGCTTAATGCTCCATATCCAATCGCACTGTTGTCGCTACCAATTGAATTAGTTGATAACGCAGTAACTCCAATAGATGAATTATTGTTTCCTGTAGTATTCGCTAACATTGACGATGTCCCAATTGCAACATTGTTAAATCCAGTTGTGTTTGTTGCTAAACTATTAATACCTAATGATGTATTAAAACTAGCAATTTTACCTGCGACTAGATTATTCCTTTTAAAAACCACATCTACATCATCTGTAGTTCCCATAAAATTTGTAGTGGCACTAGTTCCAGCATTTCCCGTCAAACCCCAACCGGAATTCGCTCCAATGCCTTTCCAAGTGGTTGTTGGATTGTCCCAATAATAGAATCCTGATTTATTCGCAGGTGTCGTTAAGAAAACCATCATGCCGTTTTGCAGCGAACCCGGATTTATAAAAGGGAAAGCATCCACTTTAGGAATTATTACTCCATCAGTATTGTTCGGATTGGCCTGGCTAGAAGCACTGATTTGCAGCTTGGCATTCGGTGCCGGTTCGTTGATTCCGATTTTTGAAGTTAAGGTTAAATTCGTTCCTGTTCCATAAATCACATTGGCTATCGAAAGTTGGTTGCTTCCCGACGGAGAAGGAACATCGGCATTGGCACCAACCGCAGTATTGTTCGAGCCTGAAGTAATCAGATTTCCTGCATTATAGCCTAAACCGGTGTTGTTTTCCCCATCGGAATTTTGATGCAGTGCATCGCGGCCTAATGCAGTGTTATTAATGCCATCGAAATTAGTAAATAAGGATTCTACACCAACGGCAACATTTGATTCACCCGAATAGTTGTTGACCAAAGCATTGCCGCCAATCGCTGTGTTATTTGATGCATTGCCATTGGGTAACGCTCGAAATCCTACGGCAGTGTTTAAGCTTCCAGAATTGTTCGTGTATAAGGTTTCTTTTCCAACGGCAACATTTTCAGAGCCGGTCGTATTCGAAAACATCGATTGACTGCCCATTGCCGTATTGTTGTTTCCGGTACTTAAATCTGATATTGACTCAAATCCGAATGAGGTACTTGTGCCACCGATTTTTCCTGAAATGGTATTGTTCCTTCTAAAGACAACATCAACACTATCTATTGTTCCAAGAAAATTTACTGAAGAATTGGTTCCTGAATTTCCGGTGATATCCCATCCAGTTGTGCCGCCAATGCCTTTCCATTGCGGAACTCCAGTATTATCCCAATAGTAAAATCCGGGTGCTTTCCCTGATGAAATCGTGGTAAGATAAACCATCATGCCTTGTTGTGCAGCAGTCGGATTGGTTACTGGAAAGGCATCAATTTTCGGAATAAGAATTCCATCAGTATTAGTAGGTGTAGCTTGGTTGCTGGATTTAATGTCTAATTGAGCATCTGGTGTAGTTGTGTTTATTCCTACTTGGGCATATCCAGAAGCGATAGAAAGTAGAAAAGCTAAAAGAAAAAGTAATTTTTTCATCTTTTTAGATTTAAGTAATTAGTATTTTAAGCACTACAAAATTGATTCATTCTAAACGACTTAAAAAGCACAAAAGGACGAACGACATTTTAAATACACTAACAACTTTTTATGAGAAA
>Ga0255345_1004142_pt1 | contig 16185 bp, 9 predicted proteins | sample wastewater_treat_6_FD_192415 | JGI IMG/M metagenome (GOLD analysis project Ga0255345, IMG submission 192415) | Wastewater microbial communities from Lulu Island WWTP, Vancouver, Canada - plant20 | ecosystem: Engineered > WWTP > Wastewater > Unclassified | place: Canada: Vancouver, British... | reverse complement strand
CGGGCGGCGAAAATCGAGGGGTTGATCCGGTGGATCAGGAACCGGTGGGGGAGCCAATTCCTCATCGAGATCGAGCGGCTGGCGGACTACATGGAGGCCGACGAGCCGGCGGCGGCGCTGTGCGGGGTGTATTGGCGGCGCGAGTATGGGCTGAGATACGAAAGCGCGACGATAGATTCACTGTTGGAACGCTATGTCGAGTGGGTGCAACAGCTATTCGAGGGCGACGAAGACGCATTGCAGCGCGCGCAGGAAGAGGCGGCGCAATGGGGGGAATCCCTTCGGGATTCTCTGACGGACGAGGCGCTGGAGGATCAGGCGGTAGCGTGGATACAAACCTTGTACCCATACGTGAGCGTCGGGCGGGCGCGCAAAGTGGCGCGAGAGCTGAGGACGAATGGCGTGACGAGATTCCCGCTGCGATACGTGAGGCGCAACGAGCCGACGATCGTTGCGCACCGGCTGTTCGAGGACGCCTTCATTCCGGCGGAGACGAGGAGTTTCGATGCGTGCCCGCATTACTTCATCGCCGAGGCCGTCACGCGGTCGGAGCTGGAGTCGAGAGTGGCGACGGAAGGATACGACGCAGGCTGGGTGCGCCAGGTGGTGGGCGGGGATAGAGAGGACGAAAAGGGGCATCAAGGCGAATTCAAGCTTCCCCGATACATGAACACGCGGTCCGGCAGATCGCCCTACGAATACCGCGATCTCTATCAGATATTTCACGTCTATTATGCGGCGACGAACGAGGATGGAGTGTTGGGGCACTACGTCACGACCTTCCACGATTCCGTGGAGGGTACGGCGACGGGGCGGCGCATGGCGGAATATCCGCATGGCGGGTATCCCGGAGTACTATTCGTCCGCGAGGCGATTTCGAGCCGACTACTCGATGCGAGAGGGGTGGCCAGTCTGACATGCGCGGCGCAGGGCCTACAGAAAATCGCGCACGACACAGCAGGCAACGTGGCGCAATTCAGCCTGCCGCCCGTCATATCCATCGAGCGGATGGTGTCCGGACGGGCCGACTTGAGGCCGCTGGCGGAGAACCGTCTGAAACGGAATGGAGAATTGCGATTCATGGCGCCGCCGAGTTCCACCGGCACGTATCAGCTCAACGACTGGCTGACGAAGCTCGATGCGGCGGTGGACAACTACTGGGGAAGGCCGAGCGGGCTTGTGCCGCCGCAAATATCCGCCATGCACCAGGAATATGCGATGGCGACATGGCTGGCGCAACTACGCGACGTGTTCCGGCTCGTCGTGCAATACGCGCAAGCGTGGTTCACGCCGGACGATCTGAGGAAGATCACCGACGACGAGGGCGTCCCGCTATTCGACAGTCGGGATGACATTGCCGGGGAATACGATGTCGAGTTGACCTTCGAGCCGAGAGACATGGACCTCGATTTCCTTGTCAAGAAAGTCCAGCTTTACGTCCAGATACTGAACAGCCTGGATTTGCGGCAGGTGGTCGAGCGTGGATTTGTCGTGTCTCGCCTGATGTATGCCGTGGATGGGAGCCTGGCCGCCGGAGCGGTGCAGCCGGTGACCAAGGCGGACGAACGCGAACGCAAGGACGAAGAACTGAACTTTCTCAAGATTGCCGCCGGAATTCCGGTCGAAATGGCGGAACAGGGGCAGAACTTTGCGTTGCGGCACGAGGTACTGGTGGGGATCGCCGAACGGTCTCCGGAGGCGGTGAGATCGTTGCCGCCCGACAGACAGGAGGCATACTTGAAGCGCGTACAGCACCTTGAGTTCATGATGAAACAGGGCACCGAAAACGCGCAAGCCGGGCGCGTTGGGGTCAAAGTCGAATGACCGAACAGAACAAATGCACCGATCGAGAGGCGTTCGCCCGATGCGTGGAAGAGCTGCAATTCCACGAACGGCTGATGGAATCGTCTGCCAGGGCGACCCATGATGCGGAGCAGCGGGAGAGGCATGAACATGTTGCCGCCTGTTTCCGGCGTGGCTGGGAGGCGCTCGCGAAGATGGTAGAGGCGAAATGACGAACGCGGAAGTCAAGGCGAGATTACTCGAAGAGAAAGCGATCCTGCATCCGGAAGGCGACACGCAGGACCCGGCGGGCAATCGCATATTGAAGCGATACTGGCCCGGGCTGCTGGAGGAAGAGATAGATATAGCGCGGGCGTTTATCCTCAAGTGGACGAGCGTCAAGAACTACACCAGCGACACATCGCCGGCGGCGGCCACGGTGAGCGATCCGATGGTCAACGGGCGGAAGATCGCCGGGACGTTTCGCGGCGGGCCGGTGACGAAGGAACTGATGGAAGAGCTGGATCAGCGCAGTCCGGCGCGGTGGAAATTGAGCCAGCAACTTGGGCAATTCGCCGACATGACGGCTTCTGGGGACGGGCAGAGCGATAGCGTCACGCGCGATGCCTTCGTGACGACACGGACACAGGAGCGCACCGGCCAGGTCGTTCCATTACCCGATTCAGCGGCGACGCCGCAGACGCCGGGCAAGATCGTTGGTGTGGCGAACCAAAAGGACAAATGGGGACTATATCAGACGCGGAAGACGACCGAAGAATCCGAGGCGCACGCGCCGGTTGGAGGGTCGAAAACAATCACGGCGTTCGACGTAGAGGAGACCGTTGAGGACGAAAATCTCGTATCCGAGCCTGTCCTGCCATCCTCGCAGCAAGATGGAATCATCCAGAGCATCGGCAAACGATTGAACAGATTTCTGCGGTGGGAGAAGACGGCGCGGACGGTGACGGGGAAGAAAGTGCAGGATTCCGGTTCGTTCGTCACGTCCGATGGGACGACCTACTGGTGGGTGGGGCGGAACTGCACGCAGGCGGAGGTTGACACCGTGAAGGCGCTGGTCGGGCTGACGGATACGGGCTATTCGATATCCGGCCTGCCGGAACGAAGGAACAAATTCAACCTGTTCGACTACGAGATCGTCAAGAGCCCGTATCGCGGCGGTGGCGGCGGCGGGGTCAAGGCATTCGAGGAGACGTGGACGCACTACGAATTGCAGACCGACGACGAAGGCGGGCGCGTGAGGCAGAGATTCCTCAAATACACGTGTGGAATGAAACAGACGCCGGATCAGACAGCGGCGAGAAACTTCATCCACCAGAAGGACAATACCAATTTCGGGGCGCGTGGCAAGTGGGGATTCTATGCCGAGTACAAGCAGTTGGAAGAGATCGGAGAATGGGCGTATGACGCGTCCAAACCGGCGCGACCATGACGTACTGGAGAACGACATGATGGTGGACTTCATGGAGGCCGTGGCAGCGGCGGAACGCAAGGCGAGAGAGACCAGAGACGCCGACGAACGGGCGATCTTGATGGCCCGCGCCGAAGCACTACGCGTGGCGGCAAAGGCGCTGGAAGACCGGGAATCCGACGATCCCGGGCTGGCCACGATCCGGAGGAAACTCGATGAGATCGAGATTCAGGCGGCGGACGACATAGGATTCCACACGAAGGACAAACATCCGAGAATGGACGTGATCAAGGGCAATCCCGCCTTCCCGTTTCAGCTATATCGCGAGGAAGGCGGGACCATCGGAGTGCGATCCGGGCCGGTCTTGTGGTGGTGGTTCTACAGGTCCACGTCGTATGGCGGTTCGGGAGACGGGACAGGCTGGCATCCGCTGCAATGGGTAGAATTGACCGGAGGGGAAAAGCCGGAAACAGGCGTCGCATTATTCTACGTGAAGGTCGTTCGCACGGCGGCTTACGGCACGGACGACACCTTCGCGACGACCATCGAAAGCGTCATTGGCGACGATCTGGGCGGCGCCGAAGCCGCGATGTACGACGCGAGCGCGTGGAACGTGTTCGTTCAACCGCTTGGCTATGTCACGGCAGAGGGCGAGATGTCGCAGATTCACGTCGGGCCGGTGAGATTCAGGGATGTCGAGGCTCCGCGGACGATCAAACAATGGCTGGGGAATGTGGCCGACATACCGGATGGCTATGAAGTCGTCAGCGAGGCTGGCGGATATTTCCCGCTCGTCACATCGGGCAACGCTGGGGAGACGGATGAAGGAACGGCGATGCACTCGCATGGGGCCAGCCAGGAGCCCCACGACCACGATATTCCGGACATTGCGATTTCGATTAACGATCCGGGGCACGAACACGATGGGGGAGGGAGTTTCGAGATAGAACCGGCGACGGCCACGGCGGCGAGGACCACGTCACCATATGGGATCGAAGTGTTGCTGTGGAATACGATTTTCAAATTCACTTCCGGCAAGACGGGAATGGCGGAGACGGGGATTAGTGTGGATTCCATTATCGGAGCGAAGACCGAAGAGGCCGATGAAGAGATAGAAATATCAGAATACGAGGCGCTTCCGCCGTCCATCAAGGTGTTGTGGATCAGGAAACTATAATACAGGAGGGCAAGCAAATGGCGAAATTATCATGGATGGATATGAACCAAGAAGACGAAGAGGCGCGGAGACGGCTCGACAAACTGCTTAGCACGGAGGAAGCCGAACAGCTGAAGAGACGAGAAGACCTTGCGCGGATGGACGCCGAGCTTGCCGGGAATCCTGTCGAGCCTGTTCGGATTCGGGACATATTGAGCCCCCAGGAAGAGGCGCGCCTGGAGAGGCGCGAGGAGATTGTGTATGCGCCGAGAATTACGTGGACCATGCCGGAGGGGATTGCGAGAGGAACGGAAGGGCAGCCGTGGTCTATGGAAGTGAATCCGGAGGCGGGTACGGTGAGGGGCGGATTGCGCATTGACGACTCGCGGCCCAGCCCGCTTCACATGGCCGATCTTGCCAATACGGGAGTTGCCGGCAGCGGAGCGATTGGCGGCGCGATGGGTTCCGCGGATCGGCTCCGGAGATCGCTTGGTCTCGGCCCGAGACAGCGGGTGAAGGAACAGCAGGCGAGCGAATTGCAGATGCGCGATTTCGCCGAGAACGCGCGCCGCTCGAATTTGGACGCGCTAACAGCGCTCGAAGTCGCGCGCGAGAAGCAGCGAGAGGTCAAGACTGCCGGGGAATCGTTCTTCGTTCCGGAAGGCGTGCAGGGCAGGGTCGAACGGCCGGAACCGAAGCCGACGGTTGTATCCACCGAGGGAGGGGCGTTGGTGGGCGATCCTACGAGGCCGGAGAGTTTCAAGTATGTGTCGGGCAAGGCTGCCATCCCGCCGGGGGCCGTCAGCTTGAGGCCGACAGGCGTGGAGGGCCTCTACTACTTCACGGACGAACAGGGCAAAACGACCATCGTACAGCCGAAGGACAAGTCTGCCAGCCTCGCCGAACAAATGATGCGGATGCAGATGTACTATCATCTCAAGGCGTCCGATCCGGCGAAGGCGGAGGCGTATTTCAATGCCAACTTCATGCCGAGGGCTCCGGCGGAGGGAGCGGCGCCGACCGGAACGACAGCCGGCGCTCCTGCCGGAGTAGCCGGGAAGAAGAATCAAATCCCAGAATACGAGGATGAGCGCGAGGCGCGTCTGAATGGCGCGAAATCCGGAGATGTCGTTCGTCTGCGTAGCGTGGGGGCCGTAGTGAGACTGCGATGATACGCGATGCCATTGTGCGGGACGTAAATCTCGATTCCGAGCCGACGCCGGTCGAGCCCGAAATCAAGGGCTACGATGTCGTAGAGCCGGAACTCAAGGGCTACGAGATTGTCGAGCCGGAACTCAAGGGATACGAGATCGTCGAACAGGATAGCCTGTTTCGGCGCGGCGCGCGCGAGGTTCCTGGAGTAATTGGGGACGCTGCGAGGGCCGTGGCTGGGGCGGCCAAAGGCATCGATACGGGCGTCCAACGCGGACTGGAGCGAGTCGGAGAGATCGCCGGAGAGAAGATAGGCGAGGCCATATACGGGAAGCCGGAGCCTATCACAGAGGAAGAGATCGAGGCGAAACGGGCGGAGATTGAGGCGAAAGAGGTCGAGCGATTGCGGGCAGGGATTGAGGCGAAACTGGCAGAGATTGAGGGGGAACCGGCAGAGCTTGAGGGAAAAGCGGACAAGAGGCCATTCGTTGGGACTTCGGTTACCGCGGGCATGGAGCCTGGGCTTGTCGAGACCAACATTCCGCAGGCTGGAGAGGCTGAGAGCCAGGAGGCGATGGAACTTCGCGCGTGGCGGCAGGAATTGAGGCAGCGCGCGCGTCATCCGCGCGATCTGGAAGAATTTCATAAACTCGTTGGGCCGGAGCCGGAACAGCCGGAGAGGATAGGTCCATATACGGGGCCTGGCGGGGCGTTTGCTCCGATTCCGACGGCGCAAGACAGTCGTGCGGTGTTCGATTGGATTGCCGAGGAATCGCAGCCGGAATTTCCCTGGATGGGATATACGGAAGGGCTGGGGAACGTTTTATTGTCGTCGTATGTGAGGCCGGGACGAGGATTGATGCAACTCGCCGCGCGCCTATTGGGGCAATACAAGATTGATCACGATGTTCCGCGGGACAAATCGGAGATACGACCGTCAACGTGGCGCGAACGCGCAAGTCAGCCATGGCGCAGGATGCGAATAGCGCTGGCCGATATGTCTGCACAGTTCAGGAAGATGGAGGAGTATCTGGATAAGGAAACTGAGATCGAGCGCAAGGCGCAACAGCACATCGCCAACGATCTTCGCGATACCTACCAAGCATTTGGCGCTCCTGCTGCGTTCGCCACACAAATAGGCTATAGTGCCTACAATACGGCTATGAGGGTCTTATTGATGAGGGCGTTGACAGGTGCCACCCCATTCGCGGTGCCGCGGGAAGCGGCGGCGGGAGGCGCTGCGGCCGGCGGCGCGAAGGCATTCTTCCGCGCATGGATGAAGTCGCTGGCGGTGGAGGCGGAGCAGACGGGGCGCGTCATGATATGGGTCGCGGCGTCCGAGCCTGGGAGCACTGAACACCGACTGCAGGCGGCGAAGGCGGCAGGGCTTCAACGTGGGACGACGATGCTATCTACCGGTGTGCCCTACGATTTCCTCGCGTTCACAGCGGATTTGATTCTCAACGAGGCCGCCGCGATGGCAACGGAACCGATATATCGGGATCTGCTTGAGCGGGCCAAACGACGCGCGAAAATAGACGGATATGATTGGAAGAGAATGAGCTATGCCGATCAGTTGAGGACCCTTGCCGAGGTGATTACATGGAGTGATGCGGCGACTTTATCCTGGGATACATTTCTCAACGTCTTATTCGCGTCCAACACCCGGAGCGCCACGACAAAGGAATTCGAGAGCTGGCTGGGCGAATATGGGAAGGCGATTGATTCGTGTGCCGCGGAATTGCGGGCGCGTGGCATGAATATCGACAGCACCACCTTGACCATGAGTGGCATGTCGGACCTCGTGATGGATTCCGAGAAACTGGATACAGTGATCGGATACCAGAAGGCGCTACCGAAAGTGGGAGAGGGAGCGGCAAGAGAGCCAAATCTTATGCCGGTGCGGCTCAAGCCGGACCCGATGAAAGTGCGAGCGGCCGCAGAGGAATTGATGCGCCATGCGCGGGAACTCGAACAGCGGGCCTTGGACGAGTCGCGGGCGGCTGCCGAGCGGGCCAAGGCCGAGCAATTGAAATCCGTGCCGATGTCGCGGGAGTCACAGCTTGCTCAGATCAGGGCATGGGAAGAACATCGTGCGCAGCGCGATCTGGCGCCGTCCGCCGAGGAGACCGTTCGTCCGATCCCGACGCCGGAAGAAACCGTTGCTCCATCACGAATGGAAGCTGGGCCTACAGAGGCGCGTGGAATCACTGAAGAGATAAAGCCGCCGGTCGAGGCCGAGCGAATTCTGGAGCCGGAACGAGCGGCGGCACCGGAGACCATAGAACGTCCAATCGAAGAAGCGATGCGGGAGGAGGGGCGCCCCAAGCAGGGCGGCGCCGGTCCGGTCGGGGAAAAGGGTCCTCCGCCTGGACAAGAGTTTCCAGCGGACAAGCTGCTGAAACGCGTTGTGGGGTCGGATAAAACCGTGGTCATAGAAAATGGCGTGGCGAGATCGTCGCGAGAGAAGTATTTTCCGTACGCCAATGCCATTGTGGTCCTCAAAACCGATTTGCCGGACGGCGTTTATAAAATTGTAGGTGGCAAATACGTCAAGACGGACGAAAGTCCTGACGACTATCCGGGGGCGGGCGTTGCGGGCGAAGGGTTGAAGAACATCCGGGCGCAGGTGCAGGTGCCTAAATCCACCGAATTCATGCAAGCGCTGAAGACGGTGGCGGCGGCTGCAACGACAGACCAGTCCCGTCCGGTTTTGGCCACATGCATGTTGCAGGCTGAAAACGGCAAACTAAGAATCGTATCCACCGACGGGCGGCGGATGCATGTGGCAACCGTGGATGCCGACGTATCGGGGCTTCGGAAGGGAGAATCCTATCTCATTCCGGCAGAACTCGTGAAAATGGCCATCGCTGATAACAGTCCCCAATCCGTGTCCGTCAAATTCAGCGAAAATGGAGTTGAACTTGATACCGGCAATGCGAGATTCGTCGCCCGCGCGGTTGATGGCACATATCCGAACTACAAGCAGGTGATGCCGGAACTGCCGGGCAAGATATATGTGGTTGACACGAATGATGTTCGAGCCGCCATGCGCGAATTCATCAAATTGACGAACGCGTCAGGAGATAAGAATGCGAAACGATCCGGTGCTGTTGTGGATATGTCGTTCGGCAAGAATGGAAATCTCGTGCTCCAGAACTACACGAACAATCCGGCCTTCAACAAGAGGATCGTCATTCCGACGAAGACGCTGCCCGGTGGAGATGATCCCGACATGCGGAGCTATGCCGTTGCGAAGGGGATGCGAGGGGTGGGGTCTGGGCAGCCGGGAATCTTCTTTACGATGTCGGCGAAATATCTCGACGAACTGATGCAGCATACCGGGCGAACTGGAGAGCCAGTCGCGTTGACTTTCACGGGGCATATCGATGTTATGGACCCGAAAAGCGCACCGGATACTGTTGTGTCGTATTCGATAGCTGGCGGAGAATCGAAAGCTGCTGGTGGTGGCGGAGGAAGCGCCGCAAAGCCGTCCGGAGGACTGTCCGAGGCCGAGATCAGGACTGAAGGCCGTCTGGAGGATCGGGGATACGTGCCTGGAGAGAGGGCGATCCCGATGGGCAAGGCGTCCGAGCCGGTGGCGGTCGCGGACGATCGCAATTACACGATATTCCGCGTCGAGATGCCGGAGTTGGTTGGATTGGCGCGGGAGCTGATGCACGGGCGATTCCCGAAGATCGTGAAGTCTGTGTCCAGCAGACTACGCGGAACGCCAGGTCGGGTCGAATACGTGGAGGGCGAGCCGGAATCCATCACGATGTTGCTTCAGCGTGACATCTTCAAGCTGGTGCCGGATTACGAACGAGAACGTTTGCTGTCGCAAGCTGAGCGAGAGGCCGCCGACACGATGAAAGCGGAGGGTTTCGATCCGAAGGAGAATCGCCAGGAATACGAGCGAAGAGCGCTCGATCTCTATAGGGTCGCGTTCGAGCGGGCGCAGGCGGAAGCCATGAAGGAGCATCCGAAACTCGGCTCCAAGGTTCTCGGCCATGAGCTGTATCACATCGTCGATCTGCTTCCGGACGCGTACATCAAACGGGGCAACATATTCGGCCACATCGCGCATTTGAAGCGGTACGACATGCAGCAGTTCCACAAGGAGTGGATAGATCAATACATTCGCGGGCCGTTCGAGACATTGACCGACAGCGACAAGCAGAGAATCAGGCGCGAAGTCGAGGCGGGACTGCGGGCGGCAAAATCCGTCATCCGCGAAGTCGAACGTGAGATTCCGATATTCCGCGTGGTCAAGGTCACGCCGGATGACATAATAAATATCTGGGTGGACAACGACGCGAGGGACAAGTATCCGGAGCTATACGCATTCATGGCGAGTCTGAATGCGGCGGGCAAGAAGGAGGTTCTCAAAGCGGCGCTACGCAGGGCGGTTGCGCCGGGCGTCCCCATCGAATTCCGCCGACAGACAGGAACGAAGACCGTCACCGAACGCGTCATCGAGCAGGAGTCGGCGCAATTAGACCCGACGGTATTGCGCGAGCGGGTGCAGCAGGCTATCCGAGAAGAAATGCGCGCGCGCGGCATCGTCACGCTTGCGGAGGTGCGTGGCGAATTGGAAGGGCTGATCAAATGGTGGTTGGACACGGACGAGATGCCCGCCCATTATCGGTCTCCGGCAGAGATGTTCGCGGAGGCCGGAAGTATTCTGCTCAACAATCCGGCAGCGATGCAGAAACGGGCGCCGATATTCTTCGACTTGGTGAATCGGTGGAGGGCAGAAAATCCGGAATGGAGCGATGCCTATGGCCGCGTGATGAATGACATCGAGAGCGGGCGGCTCCAGGAGCAGCGAGCAAAATCGCTGCGTGAAGACGTGCTGGCCTCGACGAACACCGCGGACGAAATGCGACGACTATCGAGGAGATGGAGCGGTCGGAAATTGCACGATCAATTCGTCTATTGCTTCGATCGGGCATTCGGACCGGTGGAATGGCGGGCGAAGAAACTGGCCAATCCGGATTCGGCCATCAAGATCAAGGAATGTGTAGATCGGTATCTGTATCGCAACACGCTGGACGAGCGAGTGATCGCGAGAATCCGTCAGGAAGTGGTCTCGAAGCTCGTCGAGCGGAACATGGACGCCACGCATTTGTGGGAGTACATGTTTCACAAGCACGTCATCGAGAACAGATTCGACATTGCGTCGCCATACGGATATGACGCCAAAGCGTCGTCCGAGGCGCTGGAACATCTGAGGCGTGAAATAGGCGACGATAATTTCGAGGCATTGCGTGAGGCGCAGGATGCGTACTGGCGGGTGCGTAAGGAGGAGGTGATAGACCTCATACGGGATTGCGAGATATTCGAGGACGACACGATGGACGTTCTCTACACGCGGAAGGGATATGTGACGATCCAACCCGTGAGGATGCGGATGGAAGACCTGGAGAACATGGACCCGTTGGATCTGCTGATCGAGACGCGATACGGCGGCCAGGTCGGCACGATGATTCGGCGCCAGCGGGGCTATTTGGGCTCGATCAAGAACCCGTTTCTGGCGACAATGGAGAAGGACTTGCGCCTCATGCACTTCGCCATCCGAGAGCGGCTGAAGAGAGAGATGGTGACGGAATTTCTCGATTCGCAGTTCGCCGGCGAATTCAAACGGGCGGAACCGAGGTATAGCAAGGACTATCATAGGCGTCAGATCGTTGAGATCGTAACTCCAGAGGTCGGAACGATCACGTATCTGCATCGCGGAGAGCTGCATGGATACTACGCCCCGCGGGCGCTGTCAGCAGAGTTCGAGGGGCCGATAGACGCCATCCAGCTTGATCTGGCGATTAAGATGTCCCGCGCTTTGACGGTGCCGTTCGAGCAGTTGTTCGCGCAACTGAATTACGGGTTCCACCGGGTGAATAAATTCCGGGATGTGGGCGCATTTCGTTCGTTGCTGCCTGGGACGACGATGTTCGGGCCGCGATCGTATTGGGCGTTCAAGCGAGAGGCAGAGCGCGCGGCCTTGTCGAGCCTAAAAGGCAATCCCAACGATCTGGCGCTGAAAATGCTGAAACGCCAAGTGTGGATTTCCTATCCTAGACCGGGCGCGGAGTTTGGCGCGAAAGACCCACTGGACAAACTGCTGATGAGGTATCACTGGGAGCCGATCGAATGGGGGGACAGGGATAGATCGGCGGCGAAGACCGTCGCTTATCGCGTGCGGCGCGCCATGTATCACTACTCATTGATGGGGTCGGTCAGCGAGCGGGCGGTAAAGGCCGCGGGCATGATGTATCTGGACAAGTATTATCCGGACATGCCGGAAGGCAGAAAACTTCAGCTTGTCCACGAGATGAGCGGATCGCCGGACTTCATGGCGAAAGGGCGGCTGAACTGGGCCATGGACTTTTTTTGGCCGTTCTATAATCCGGCCAAGGAGGGGATCAAGTCGGCGACGAAGACAATGATCGAGAGGCCGGCGGAGTTTTGGTGGAAGTCGCTGAAGTACGTCATTCTGCCTGCCGTCGCGACGGAGGCCTTGCGGCGGCGCAAATTAGATGATATACTCGGCGAAGAGATCGGCGGAGAATTGTCCGCGATGATCTCCATGATCTCGCAGTACGACTGGGACAACTATCACTGCATACCGCTTGGGTGGGCGGATGCGTCGAAGACTGCCGTGGTTTATCTGAGGATACCGATGGCTGAGCATGAGCGGCTCATTCATGGCATTACGGCCAGGTTGCTGCGGGCCGATGAGCAGGGCATCAATCTCGGTACGTTGGCCAATGTCGCGGGCGGGCAATTGCCTGGGCTGAATCCTGTCCTTGGCGTCGGAATCGCGTGGTCGGCCTACATGATGACCGGACGGACTCCATACGATCCGTTCCGCGGCACACCGATCATGTCGGAGACGGTAGCAGACGCCGGAGGTACCGCGGCGTATGGGCGGCTGGCCGCGCATACGTGGAATACGCTCGGAGGCGGCATCATCACGCGGCTGGACGTGAAGCAGGACCCGCGCGACAAGGATACGGTCATAGGGAAGATTCTGAAGCTGCCGGTCGTGAGCAATTCGGCGGGCAGATTCGTCCGCGTGTCGAATAGGGGCGTGGCAGACAGCTATCGTGGCGTGTTGAGGGCCCAGGAGCAGGCGGATGCTCGGGCCAGGCTCGGAGTGGATGAGGTGCTGGGAGACGAATTGGCTGGGCGCCTGCCTGTCGGGGCAGGTCTGGAGAAGGCGATGGAGAGTGGACCTATCGGCCTCAAGCATTATCTCGAAGTTGCGCCGCAATGGATGATGGAACGCGAGATGACGCCGTTCATGCGGATGTTCATGGATGCGAGCCCGACGGAGCGCATGGCTATACTGGAAGAGCAGGCGCGCCGCGCGAAACAGAAGCGGCCGTAACCGTTCATGGCGTCTTCGGTCGCGGTAGCGGTCGAAGGAGGATGCAGTCCGATAGCCGTAGGAACGGAGAGCTGTCCATGCTGGACATTTCTTTTATTTTCCCAGATATTTCGATTCGATCTCCTGGTTTCATCCCCTCGATGAGAACTACGGTTTCGTCATTCGGATCGAATTCGGCTCTTACTTTCTTCTCGCCGAAGACCGAGTATTTTGCCGTGATGTGGCACGAGATCGCGACGATGAATTTCGATCCGAACGAATACCGATCGGAGAGCGTGCCTTTCACGATGACCCGCTTTCCGATGTAAGGCGTCGCGTCGAAGATCGGATTGTTCTTCGAGACGCCTGGCGGGAGATCGCGAATAAGCTGCGTGAATGAAGAGTAGTCGGCTTCCGGCGTTTCGGCGGCCAACACGCTGGGCGCGCAGACTGCCAGAGCGATCGCGACGATGATGATCCGTCCGAGATCAACACCCATCGAAACTTCGGTGCGCACTGGTGCGCACTTGCCGGTGGGCCGTGGACGGATAAACTTCGGTGCGCACTGGCGAGTGTTGCATCCCGCCATGATCCGTGGTATGTTCCGTTGTAGGCGCGGTGACGATAATCACCGCATTTCGGAGGAACGATCCATGAGTAGCGAATATCGTCCTGTCCAGGTACGGGATTCACGCGGGCGCCCCATCAAGGGCCTGTTCCGTCGCGCCGGGAGGTTGTATCTGCGCGTGCGCGTTCGGCGCCGTGAGTACTGGCGGCGGATACCGTGCGAGACGATCGCGGAGGCCAGGCAGTATATGCGCCGATTCGTTCGTTCCGCGGGCGTCGATGTCGAGCGTCCATGTCGTGCGATCCGGTCGCCGTCCACTGTCGGCGATCTCGTGCAGTCGTATCTCGATTACGCCCGCAGGGCCGGCACCCCCGCCGCATATGTGGCGCGGCGTAATGCGCAGAGATTATGCCGGATCGTGTCTTTGGGGCTCGGCGTAGATGCTCGGACGGTTTCGAGGATCACACTGGAATCCGCCATCACGAAGGAGGTGGTGAAAACGTGGGCGGAGAAGACGCTGGGCGCCGATCCGGACGAGTCCGCTCGCCGATCGGTGCGCTCGATGCTCCGACAAGCACGCTCGATGTTCGCCCGTCCGGTGATTGCCGCCGATGCCTATGGCGCCGTCTGTCTGCCGGATTATACCGGATTCCTCGCGTTCGTCCCGTGCGCCGATCCGGTGGTTCGGTATCGGCTGCCCGACGAAGACTTCGTCGAGCGATTCATGGCTGCCGCTCACGGCCTTCGGGAGGAACGTTCTGAACTATACTCGGCATTCCTCCTCGTCTATTACACCGCCGCCAGACCGGGCGACGCGGTGGCGGCCAGGTGGTCGTGGTTCGTCCACGAGGATTTGGGCGGGGGCATACGGAGATGGGTCATCCAGTACACTCCGCGGCCGGATGAGGCGTATCGTCCCAAGACCGCCGGAATCGTACCGTTGCCTGCGCGCGTTGTGGACGATCTGATGGCTATGCGCAGGCCGGACGATCCATTCATCCTTCCTGGAGGGTCTCCTACCGCTCGGCGGAATCTTGTCTGCCGTGATCTCGCGGCGTGGATGCGAGAACGGGGATGGAAGACGCCCAAGGCGGCCTATGAACTCCGCAAATTGCGTGGATCGTACTGGAGGTTCCGCTACGGGCTCGACCGATGCCATGCCTGGATGCGGCACAGCAGCTACGCGACGACACTGCGATATTACGCCGACCTACCGCGCCGGCCATTGCAGTCGGAGCTGGAGGTAGGATACGAACTCGATCCGCTCGCCGGATCGGTCGCGCGATCGTGATGGCCTTGTTCGATCTGATCCACGATCCAGAGACCCAGCGGGCGACGATTTCGGCGCGCCTCCGCCTTCCATCGCCTGAGTACGTCTATCGGCACGCCGATATATGTGCTGGCGTGATTCAGCCGCGGCCGTCCGCGGTGTCGTTTGTGATTCGTCATCATTGCACCTTTCTTTCGGCGCCGAATAGACGCCATAATCGTTTCTTCTTCCGCCGAGGGGCACCCCATATTGCGGATTCGTATCCTCGCTGGCATAGGAGCTGATGGATCGCCGTCGCGCGGATGGACTGTAGTATATCGCTGGCGGGGCTCGCCGTCCATCCAGGATGAGCCGCACACTGATAGGCCAGACAGTCCACGCTCTTCACGATCTGGACCGGATTGTACAGGCCAGGATCCGGCGGCCAGATGTCGCCGGCGCCGAAATCGGCATGGATGCGACTACCCACTGGACTTTTCACGGTAGCGGCGGCGGCATTGGCCGTCGTCAATGTACGGCCTATCTGTACTGCGGCTGCCACGTTGTCGGCGCCTCGCTGTGACATGAGGTATCCGACGAGATAGCCGATGTGGTTGCTTCCCACCATATAGCCGTAACTCATTCTGTGCCTACCTTTGTGATTATCCCCTCGGCGGGGGCCATTGCGTGATTACCGTGCCGCTCGTTGTGACGCAGAGTTCCCAGTTGCCGCCCATCGTGTACAGATTTGGCGGGACGCCCCGGACGCCGTGGAACACGGCCCCTTCGTCCACGTACGACGCCTGCATGGCGTCGGGTCCCTCGACGCATGTATCGGTGATCCTTGAGAGAAAGCCGAACCCTCCGCCCGTCCCAAAGGCGCGGATTCCTCGTATCATGCAGCGTTCCACCACCCCGTTGATCTCGCCGTATGCGGCGACTGAATCGCATCCTTCGATGCAGGAGTCGAAAAGACTTCCATAGCAGGTTCCGCCTCCACCAGCCACGGCACACGGCCCCTCGATATAGGAGCGCTCTACGTGACCGTAGAACGCGTGCTCCCTGTAGTTTGCGCTGGGAGGATACCCTCCCAGGGAATAGGAGCCGATGATGACACACTCTACGAACGACGCGTAGAGGTGGTCCCCTACTCGCGTGGGGATGGCGCGCCCCTGCTCCTCTGCGCGAATGAGGCACCGTCGGAGCAGAATGTTGTTTCCGACCTCTGTATTTACGGCCAGGGCCGCCGGAATCCCAGCCGTGTTCTCCACGTCGTATAATACTGTCCCGCTCTTTGACGTAGACAGAATCTCTAGGTCACTGATGGTGACGTGGTCTTTGTCGATGTGGACTACGTTCACACCATTGCCGTATATGGTTACGGATGGCCGGACTGACATATTGCGCCGCCCTGCGGACACTACGTCCGCTTCGAGGAGGCCGATAACGTCGACAGAATTAGAATCGAGGCGCAACCCGA
>Ga0255345_1004141_pt1 | contig 16185 bp, 18 predicted proteins | sample wastewater_treat_6_FD_192415 | JGI IMG/M metagenome (GOLD analysis project Ga0255345, IMG submission 192415) | Wastewater microbial communities from Lulu Island WWTP, Vancouver, Canada - plant20 | ecosystem: Engineered > WWTP > Wastewater > Unclassified | place: Canada: Vancouver, British... | reverse complement strand
GGGACAACAGTGAGAAATATTAAAGGATTATAAAATATCAAATATAAAATATAAACTTACAGATGCAAAAGGAAATGTTATTCCAGTTGTTGAGTATTATGCATTCAGCCGCTTTTTTTCTTTTTCGGATGGCAGCTCTTCTGAACAACAAAGTTACTATGATTGCATGCAGGATGATCCGTTATATCGTTCAGATTCAATAAATAATATGATCAATTACTTGAATGATAAAAATATATATGATATTGCTATGCTTGGTATAGTAATTAGTGAGCCATATTTTTTAAAAACGCCGTTGTCATTAGAATATGAAATGACTATAAGTAATGGGGAAAAATCATTTAAAATATATAAAAATACTAAATTGGTGTACAAGAAGTGAAAATATTCTTTTTAAAAAGAATCAGCCTTTCAAAACAAATCATTTTCTGTTTTGTTTGTCATATAATTGCGAATTTAACCGTATGATTTATTTATTATTTTTTAAGAGGAATAAAAAACAGAAATACATATGTGCCGCATTACTTTATGATGCTAATAATATTTTTTACTGTATTTTTAGGTGTTCTATTTGACAATAGAAGAATTAAAGTGATTTTTATTATTGCATTCATATTACTAAATATATATTGCTTTATCCTTGGCGGGCTGTTTTTAGGTGAAGCAATTTAGGGAGATGACTAAGCCGACAATGTTCTTTATTCTACTTTGTACAGTTTTCCCATTTTTTGTACCCCGGATATACTTGCAAATATTCTTTACTTATTCATTGCAGTCTGTATATTTTGTTCGTATTCGGAGGATTAACATGCCTCAGGTTTCTCTTTACATCGACAATGAAACAATGCAGAAAATTGAAAAAGCTGCGAGCAGGGAGAATGTTTCAATCTCTAAATGGGTTGGAAAAAGTTTGAAAAAGGTTTTCAAGGATGATTATCCTGATAATTATTTTGATCTTTTCGGTTCTATAGATGATAACTCTTTTGAAATTCCTTCTCTTGACCTAAAGAGCGAATCTAAAAGATAATCTTTATGATTTTCTTTCTTGAAATAATTATAGGCATATATTTTCTTATTGGAAATATGTTCAGATTCTTTAGCCGAATGAAAATTATATTATTTAATAACTAAGGATGTTTTGTGAAAAATAATAATTTAATTAACATCTGTGTCGGATTTATATGTCTACTCTTTGTTGTTTCTTGTGATAAGAAGTCATCAGATCATATCCCTGACAAACGATTAAAATTTACCTATGAGAATAATATCGGAAAGAAAGTAACTTCGGATATATATGATAATTATGCTTTTATAATCGTTGAAGATGACAGAACTTATAATGCTAAATATTACTTTTATAATGTAATAAATTCAACAATTATAGAGAAAAATAATATTAATGAATTTATCAAACTGCTGGCAATTATTCCAAAAGGGGAAACTCTTGGTTTTTATTCTTACTGTCAGCCGACTTTCAGAACCAGAAATAATGCAAATTTAATATTAATTGCTGACTTTTGCAGAAAAAATGGAATCAATATAATCGGAAATTCAAATTATAGATTTAATAAAAATGAGGTTAATCGAAAACCGTATTATGCCAGAATACTTTGTACTTGTGATTAGTAATATACTTTATGTAAAGTGAAACTATTCCCCTTCTCATTTCCCTTAAAATCTGCTTGACCATCATCTCTTGTTTTCTATCTTTCTGATGAGGTAAAAATGTCTTATCAGGTTATTGCCCGGCGGTGGCGTCCGCAGAATTTCAATGAAGTCGTTTTCCAGGATCATGTCCTGAAGACTATACGCAATTCCATTTCTTCGGGCAGGGTTTCCCACGCCTATATTTTTACCGGACCGCGCGGTGTCGGCAAGACTACCGTTGCGAGAATTCTCGCCAAGTCGCTCAATTGCCTCGAAGGTCCGACTCCTGATCCCTGCGGCATTTGTGAAAACTGCGTCGAAATCAAAAACGGCACTTCCTTCGACGTTTATGAAATTGACGGTGCCAGCAATACAAGCGTCGATAATATCCGCGACCTGCGCGAAAAGGTCAACTTCGCTCCAGTCAAGTCAAAGTATAAGATTTATATCATAGATGAAGTTCACATGCTATCTACCGGGGCTTTTAACGCTCTGCTAAAGACTCTTGAAGAGCCTCCTGCTCATGTAGTCTTTATCTTCGCGACTACAGAGATTCATAAAGTACCTGATACGATTTTATCCAGATGTCAGAAATATAATTTCAAAAAGATTCCGGTTGAAGCGATTGCGGATCATCTTAAGAAAATTCTTTCATCAGACAAGGTCGATTACGAGCCTTCGGCAATATTCCCCATCGCCCGTGCGAGCGGCGGTTCAATGCGTGACGCGCAGTCCCTGCTTGAGCAGGCTATTTCCTTTTCTGACGGAAAGATCACGGAAGCAAGCGCGCTTGAGTCTCTCGGCATCGTTCCATTTTCGAGCTATTCAAGGCTTCTTTCGGCACTTGTTTCATTGTCAAAAGAAGCTCTGATGAAAGAGATTGATTCAATTGCCGAAAGCGGTGCGAATCTTCAATTATATCTTTCGGGTTTCGCTGAGGTTATAAGATGTGTCCGGCTTCTTAAAAGCGGGATATATCTTTATAACGCTTCATCTTTCTCTAAAGAAGAAGCCGAAGAACTTAAAAAGTTTTCGGACGAATTTTCTGATGAGGAATTATCAGCCTTTTTCAAGATTATAACCAGCACTTATTTTGAGATAAAAGGAATCGAGAACGAGCGTTTAAGTATTGAAATGGGTCTTCTTGACATGATTGAACTGCGTTCAAGACCTTCCATTGCCGAAATAATCAAGAAGCTTGAATCATCTCCTTCGGTTTCGCCGTCAAATGCACCGGCTGTTGAAAAAAAAACGCCTCATCAGGTGAATGCTGAAGCTCCGGCGAGAGTAAGCCCGGCAACTGTCCAGCCTCAAAAAAAAAATGAAATTCCTTCAGACGGAATAATAAATGTTTTTTTTGAGGAATCCCGCAAGATCAAGCTCTATCTTTATCAGAAAATAAAAGCCGGCTACAGTGTCGAACTTAAATCATCTGTTGTAGTTTTTTCAAGAATCAATGACGGAAAGATTCTTGACGCTCATGACATCGCTTTCATAAAGGACTGGTTTGCTGCAAAGAGTCTTTCGGTCAGAATTGCCGATGAAAACGAAAGCGCTGATGATGACGCACCTCTGCCGCAGGAAGATGTGCGTACTGCAGTTGATTTCGGAGTTGAGGAAAAACCTCATCCCGCAGTTGAGAGGGTTGTGAATTTTTTTCAGGGCGAGATCGTTGAGCCTCAAAAGAAAAATAATATGAATAAAAATATCGGAGAGTAGTATGTTCGGTGAACTCGGAAATTTAATGAAAATGCAGAGCGAGATCCGCAAGATCCAGAAGACTTTAAAGAAAATGGAATCTGTCGGTATCAGCGATGACGGATTGGCGTCAATTACTGTTAACGGCGAGTTTGAAATTGTTTCTGTTAAGATTGACGAAGATGTTTTGAAAACTGCCGACAAAAAACAGATTGAAAAAGCTATTACCCATGCTTTTAATAAAGCAGCTAAATCCAACAAAGATGCAAGCGCAGCAAAGATGAAAGAGCTTACCGGCGGACTCAAAATTCCGGGTATGGACGGATTGTTTTAATGGTTTCAAAGTATCTTGAAGCTCTCATCACTGAATTTTCCAAAATTCCCGGAATGGGACAGAAGAGTGCTTCACGTGCCGCGTTTTATATTCTTAAACTTAAAGATTCGGATGTTAAAAGATTTGCTTCCGCACTCATAGATATAAAAGAAAAAATCCGTGAGTGTTCGGTCTGCGGCGGAATATCTGACGCGGATATCTGTTCGATATGTTCCGATCCATCAAGAGATTCTTCTCTAATATGTGTTGTAGAAGACGAAAAGGATATTCTGACGATTGAAAAGACGCGCATTTTCAGAGGTGTCTATCATGTTCTGAAGGGTGTAATTTCCCCTCTTGACGGAATAGGTCCGGATGATTTGAGAATCAATGAGCTTTATGATAAATGTAAAACAGGCAAGGTGAGGGAGATTATTCTCGCTACCAATCCGACTCTCGAAGGTGACGCAACATCTCTCTTTTTGACGCATAAACTTAAAGAGATGAACATCCGCGTGATGCGCATTTCGCGCGGACTTCCTGTCGGCGGTGAACTCGATTTTGCCGATACTGCAACTATTGCGCGTTCATTTGATGAAAGGATAGAGGTTTTTTAACCTCTTCCGTTTCTGTTTCTTCCTCTGCGGCCCGCGTTTTCCTTGGTTTTTTTGGAATCTCTTTTTTTCGGAAATTTATTAGCCTGCGCGATTTTATTCTTTTCAGTTTTAGTTTTTGGTTTCGGCTTAACTTTGCTTTTGTTTTCAGCCGCTGCCGCTTCTTTGCGTTTTCTATCCTTTCCTTCGAGTTTAATTACTATTGGAATGCCGTGAATTCCGAGAAGTTTCTGAAACTCTTTCTGCAGAAAGCGGACTGCATCTGCGCGGAAATTTTTCTCGTTATTTACGAAAAGTTTGAACTGAGGCGGAATCGTGTCAACCTGAGTGGCGTAATAAATCTTTATATCGCTTCCGAGTGAAGGCAGTTTGTGCTCTCTTTGAATTTCTTCAAGCGCTTTGTTCAGTTTTGCCGTTCCGATACGCTTGGATGCTTTCTCTTTCATATCTATTGCTGTTTTTAACAGCTTATGAATTCTTGTTTTTTCTTTTGCAGATATTGCGATGATAGGGAAATCTGCTGTGCGGTAGAATTTAAATAGAAGATATTCCTTGAATTCTTCGAAAGTTTTATCGGTTTTTGTTACCGCATCCCATTTGTTTACCGCAATTATAAGAGGTTTGTTAACCTCAAGGATCTGGTCAGCGATTTTTTTATCTGCTTCGGTTAGTCCCTGCGCTGCGTCAATCAGATGAACAACAACATCCGAATCCTTTATTGACTGAATCGATCGGTTTAGTGAATAGTATTCAACATCTTCCTTGATTCTTTTTTTGCGTCTTATACCTGCTGTATCTATGATTTCGATGGTTTTCTCTTCAAAGCGGAAAGAATCATTAACAGAATCGCGTGTTGTGCCGGGTATATCCGAAACTATTGATCTTTCGCAGCCCATGAAAGCATTAAGAAGCGTCGATTTGCCTGCATTCGGTTTTCCGACAAGTGAAATTTTAAGATCAGGCTCTCCGATACTTTTCGGTGAATGAGGAATCAGGTCGGCTATTTTATCGAGAAGCATCGGAATGTTGAAATTGCTCTTCGCTGAAATCGGAAGAATGTCATTTACTCCAAGCTCGTAGAAGTTCGACATGTTTCTCAACTCGTCCGATGAATCCATTTTGTTTACTGCGACAATCATCGGCTTGGAAAGTTTTCTGATTTTTGAAATAAGAGTGTGATCAAACTTTTCAACAGAAGGATTTTCGAGAAGAAAGACTATTAAATCAGCATTTTCAAGATGATTTTCTGCATTTGAAATGATTTTTGAAGATAATTCGGAATCTTTAGGCAGATCTAGTCCCGGAGTATCGGATAAAATGAATGAACACTTGGGATGATTGACTTTGAAATTCAAAATGTCGCGGGTGAGACCCGGAAGATCATCAACGATCGCGTGTTTTTTCTTGATAAGTGAATTGAACAGCGTTGATTTTCCAACGTTTCTTCTTCCTATGATGACTACAAGTGGTATCTGTTTCATTTTTTTTCTTCCGCGTAAAATTATATTTGATAATTATTCAATAAGAGAAATATATTTCGATCGATTTGATTCGGCAATAGATAAAAATATCATTTGAATGATTTCAAATACCAGTTTTTTAACTTGCATAACATTATTAAAGCACTTTTTATGTGATTATATAAAAAAAAGCTTGATAATTAAACTTGTTTATTATAGAAGAATGTATTAATCAATTAGAGGAGTTAAAAATGGCGGAGAAATCTCTCAAACAGCTTCTTGCAGATGACAAAAAATGCAAAGACAAAATCAAGAAAGCTAAGGATCAGATCGCAGCTGATCAGAAAACTCTCAAAGTTCTTGCAGAAAAAATCAAAGATGCAAAAGCTAAAGAAGCAGCTGCTAAGAAAAACAGCAAGAAAGTTGTTAAAAAAGCTGTTAAAAAGAAGTAATTCGTTTTTTCTTTTTTTAAAAGGCTGCTTTCGGGCAGTCTTTTTTTTTATTCCCCCGCATCTTATCTTCTTGTTTCTAAAGGTAATCTTTAATTCTTCCGAAAATAAAAATGGGAATCTAATATTCGGAGATTTTTGTGTATACATACAAAGAGCGCAAGCAGAGATTTTTCAGTGAGATAACCAATAAAGAGCAGATATATTCTATATTAAAGGTTAAATTCAATCAAAAGTCTCTTAAGATAAAATTTGATCTTGATGCGCGCGAAATTCTTTTTAATGAATTCAATGATTCCGATCATACAATCATGGTTGTTACCGACGAAAATTATATTCCTAACGCCGAAGGCATTATTGTTGTTTCGGCTCTTCTTGAAAAATATTTTGAAGCAGATCTGAAAATTTTAGAAAAAAAGACCGATGGTTATTTCAAATGTTCGGTTCACGGCGGCCGCATTGCGACTACAGGAAGATCCGATCTGCGATTTAAGGTGAATGAGGACGATGTAGTTGCTTCAAATTTCAGATTTTCAAAGTATTCAATTGATTTAAACACTTATACTCTTCCAACGAGCATAAAAGTTATACTCGACCAGTTCGAATCAAGCAAGCGCTCAAGCGCCGATTACTATGAAATAGGTTATTTTGATACTGAAGACGATATTCTTCTTGCAGTAAAGAAAACAAATTCATCACTTTTGATTTCTGATTTGAATGATTCTTCGACTTTTTCTCCTCCGATTGAAGGTTTTCTTGATTTCAGGGCAATTTTACGCGAAAAATCTGATCACTATATTTCCAAGCTCAAAGAAAAAGGTTATATCTCCGTCGCGATGATTCCAATCGTTTATATTTCTGATTCCGAGTCAGTAATTCCATTTGCTTACATTAGAATGTATTCTAAGACAAAAAAATACGATCTTGATGATGTTTTTTCGATGAAGGAGGATTCTTTCCGCCTTGTAGAACGAATTCGTGAAGCAAATACGGTTCTTCTTTCACAGAAACAGCGTATAACCGACATAAGCCGCGGTGGTCTGAAGCTTTTAATCGATAATGATGAACTTAAGCGCTATCTTATAAAGTCACGCGGTTTCGTTTTTGATATAGTTTTTAAACTGCAGGCGCCTATTACGATTTATGCCGAGATACGCTTTACTGGAACGGATGATGAGAAGAATTTGATTCTGGGCATGTGTTTTGTCGGCAACTCTTCGAGAAAAGATCAGATGAAACATTTATATGATATTCTTGAGCCGATGGAGCTTGAATACAAGAAAAAGCTGATTCTTCAGATGAAACAGCGTCAGGCTGATGGTAAATAATTCATTTAGAATTTTTTAGAACTTCTGCATCTGATTTTCTGGCATAAAAGGGCAGAAGTTTTTCCCACGAAAGAAAATTACCGCTGTTTTTTTCGGCATATTTAAACAAATCATCAAAATATAACGGATTAAAATCTCTGTAATTTATGCTGAGTATTTCTTTGTATTTCAGCGCTCCGTTTCCGGTTGCGGTTATAGTTTTATCGGATATCATTTCCTGGATGTCTTCGGGATAATAGTCGCCGGGCTTTATGATTTCAACAGGCATTGAATTTGTTTTGGTATAACAGGCCGCAAAAATTCTGTTTTTCTTTGCATCAAATGCGGTTAATGCGGTTTCGCCTTCTTCTGCCGTGAGCATTGAAAAAATCATTTGTGAAGGAATGCCCATAACTGGAATATTTAATATCTGTGACAGCATTCGTGCTGTAGAAACTGCGATTCGTATGCCGGTAAATGAACCCGGTCCTGTGCCGCATATCAATCTGCTGATTTCTTTCTGATTGATTTTGGCTTTTTTTATAACTGCATCAATTGATGAAAGGAACATTGCAGAATGTTTATTTCCGGCGTCGATGACTTCATTAACAATACTATTGCCTGTTTTTACTGCGCATATCTGGAACTCGCTGGATGTATCAATCAAAAGGGTATTCAAGTGTAATTCTCCTTTCTTCATCACTGATGATTTCGATTGTAACGGAAATATGTTTTTCCGGCAATAGGTATCCGCATTTTTCAGCCCATTCAATCCATGAAACTCCGTTTCCATAGAAATAATCTTCAAAACCCATCAGCTCAATTTCTTCCGGTGATTCAATTCTGTAAAGGTCAAAATGATAAAACGGAATCTTTCCTGGATATTCCTCGAGAATGGTGAAAGTAGGAGAGGTGATATCATCAGAAATTCCGAGACCGCGTGCGAACTCCTTTGCCATAAGAGTTTTTCCTGCTCCAAGTGTTCCTGTTACCGAATAGACTTCTCCGGGTTTTGCATTTTTCCCCAGGTCAAAAGCGATTCGGCGTGATTCGTCTTCGTTTTTTGAAATAAAAACTTTCATTTAGGCGGAATCTTTCCGAGCTTCAATAAAAATTTAGTCATATGATCGGGATACGGGATTTTAAAAGTCATTTTTTCCCCTGTTTCAGGATGATCAAACGAAAGTTTTACTGAAGACAGCATAAGAAGAATATTCAGCTGCTTTGTGTTTTTTGAGTAAAGAGGGTCGCCTGCAATCGGATTATTTTTGTGCGCCATATGAACGCGTATCTGATGCGTGCGGCCGGTGTGCAGGATTATTTTAAGAAGAGTATAATCTCCCGCTTGTGTTTTGAAATTCTGTGTTGTAGAGTATTCTGTTATAGAATCTCTTCCTGAAGAAGTGACGGCCATTTTTTTTCTATTAACAGGATGCCTTCCTATTTTTTCTTCAACAATACCGTTTTGAGGATATACGATCCCGTGAACAATTGCGGCATATTCCTTATAAATCCGGCGTTCGGCGAAATCCTGTGAAAGTTTTCTGTGTGAAATGTCGTTTTTTGCGACAACCAGAATACCGGCAGTGTCTTTATCCAGTCTGTGTACGATGCCAGGCCTTTCTTCTCCGCCTATTCCGGATAGATCTTTTATTTTGAAAAGAAGGGCGTTAACGAGAGTTCCTGAGTTGATGCCGGCTCCGGCATGTACGGTCATTCCATATGGTTTGTTTATGACTGCGATTGACGAATCTTCGTAGATGATTTCAATCGGTATGTCTTCAGCTTCTAACGAGACTTTTTCGGGTTCCGGTATTGAATATGAGATTTCATCTCCTGATTTCAGCTTTGAACTTCTTTTTGCAGGTTTTCCGTTAAGGCTGAAGTGACCATCATCAATCAGCTTTTGAAGATAGCTTCTTGAATAGTTTCCGCCGAGATTTGCGAATGCGAAAACATCCAGTCTTGTTCCTGCATCATTTTCGTCTGCGTTTAAAACATTTATTTGCATGATAATACAGAAAGCTTTAAGGGGCTAATAATTGTCAAAATATTTTTAGAATGGTAAATCAGGCAGTTTAAAAAATACTTGATTAAAAGTTGTTAAGTAATGAACTTACACGGCGGTATAAACAGCAATGACATGTTCTGGTGAAAAAATAGTATTGTTTAATAAGAAGTTTAATGAATTAATCCCGTTTGTACCGGTATTTTATCTGCTTGAGATTACTCTTCTTTCAATTATTTTGACGGCGTTTATTCCGAAAATTTTGGTATTTTTGACCGCAATGATTCTTATTTCTGCGGTTGGTTTACTGACAATTCTGCTTTTTTTCGGAAACAGCAGGGCTTTCAGGATTTTACCATTTATTCTTGATGCTCATATTCCTTTTTCTATTGCAGTTTTTATTTTTTCATTAGCCGGATCATCTGATCTCTTTCTCCCTTCTTTCCGATTATTTTACGCCGTAATTGAACTGATAACGCTTTTTTTTCTTACACGCAGATGATTTTTATGATACAATTTCAGTCAGTTGAAGTTTTCGGCTTCTGATGCCGAAAATATTAAAGGACGACTGTATCTTTATAATAGCGGTATAAGTAATGATAAAAATTACGAAGATTATTTTCTCGGTAACCGTTTTAACCGCATTTTCAGCGATTAATGCCGGATTTCTTGTAGATGAAAATCCTGAACCCAGAAAAATAAAGCCCGTTGAATCACAGGCTGTTATCAACAGTGTAGGTTTCCCTGCGGATACAGCGTTAAATATTACTGTTACCCCAGTTCCGGGTTCGCCGAACAGTGCACGTATTTCGTGGGATCTGAGCCGTGGCTCAAGAGATACTTTTATAGTCGGCAGATCTTCTTCCGTCATTAGTGATACGTCTGATGCTCTGAATGCTTTATCCGTACGCATCATCTCTTCTTCAGATAAAAATTTTATAATAGATAAAAATCTTGCTCCGGGACAGTATTATTACGTAGTACTTTCAAAAAAGCTTTCTGCTGCAAAAAAAATTGAGCTCTTTCCGAATGAAAATTATACCACAAATCCGCTGATTATTGATGATGGAAAAAATCCCAGAATGGGGGCACTGCCTAAAATCAGCAAAATTTCCGCATCAATAGTTGAGGGCAAAAATGTATTATTGTCATGGGTTCCTTTAAATTTCGGTGGCGTTAAATATACTATATACCGATCAAATGAGCCTTTAAATACTCCGGAGAAAGTCCGTTCAGCGGAAAAAATCGCAGAACTGAATGACCGTGACCGTTTTATTGACAGAAATACATCTACAGGAACATATTTCTATGCAGTTACGACAGATGATTACTCGGGCAATGAAGATTTCTCTCTTTTGCCGGATGAATCTTTTACGGTTCGAGGCATAAAAGTTTTCAATAATGATGATTCCGTGGTAGTTTCATCCATAAAGGCTGTTTTGGACGAAAAAGGTTATGCGAAAATATCATGGCTTAATATTCAAAACTTTGACGGCAGTTACGAAATATACAGAAGTATTCAGCCTGTAATTTCAGCTGACAAGCTGGATTCAGCAGAGCACATAGCTTCTCTTCCGTCTTATGAGACAGCTTTTTCTGACAAAAGAAGCGGCGCAGGGACTTTTTATTATGCCGTTTTATCCAGAAATAAATCGGGTACTCTGAATAGGGAACTTTATGCTGAATACAATTATACTGTTGAACCGGTTTCTGTTCCTGTTGCTGAAGACCCTGTTAAGGTTCTTTTATTAAAATCCGAAGCAAAAGGCACGGATGTAAACATCATTTGGAAATATTCGGGAACTGATTATAAAGATCATCTGCTTTTCAGAAGTGATGCACCGATTAAAAGCAAAAGCGATTTGCTGCAAGCTTCGCTTGTTGATGCTTTTGATCTCAGACGTAATTATTATAAAGATTTTAACCTTCCTACCGGATCATATTATTACGCTCTAGTTTCCGAGAATTATTACGCTGACAAAAATCTTGTTCTTGAGAATGGAGTTAATGTCACATCAATTCCTGTGGAAATTAAAAATGATTCGGCTGATTTGAATTATTCCGTTCATTCATTAAGCGCAATTAGAAATGACAGTGCTTCAGAAATAAGACTGACATGGAGCATTAGCGGAAGTGAGGGGCTTGGCAATTATTCAATTTTCAGACTTACATCTTTTCCTAAAACAAAAGAAGATTTATCTTCGGCTGCATTGATTGCAACAGTTGATATTAAATCCGAAACTTATAGTGATAAACCTGAATTTCAGGGCAGATATTATTATGCAATTGTTCCCGAAGATTATTTAAAAAATGAGAGTATACGTTTTCAGAAGGGTGTAAATGTCACTTCTGTTCCTGTTATGTTTATGAAACAGAATTCATTTCAAAAAGATGAAGAGATTGTTATAGAAGAAATTGAAAAGAAAAAAGTAACAGGTAATATTAAAATCACTGAAAAGAGAAAAGATGACGGAGACCGTGAAGAGATTAAGTATTCATCAGATTCTGTTGATTTGATACTGAAAAATTATTTTTATAAGAAAAGATATAATGAAGCAATAAGGCATTTATCAGCTTTGTCTTCATCAAAGAATCCGGAAAGCGCAAAAGCTCTTTTCTATATCGGACGCTGTTATGTCGAGAAAAAAGAATACTATAAGGCACTTAAATATTTTATAAATAAATCTGTTAAGGCGAGTATGCCTAAGCAAGCGGCGTTTTGGCAGGATTACTGCATCAAAAAAGCAAAAGGAAAATGAGGCGGAAAATGAACATAAAAACTCTTATCATCGGCGCATTTTTGGTCATTCTGGGAATCGGAGGATTCACTGTATATGAATACAAAATAAAGCCGGAAATAGAAGCCGGAAAATTATACAGGGAAGCTGTAATAGTTGCTCAGAGATGCGACCGCACTTCGTATAATAAAGCCATAGACATGCATGTTAAAATTATGGCGCAGTATCCAAAAAGCTCATATTCCTTTAAGTCATATCTGTCAATAAGCGAGTTGTATGAAAAGATAGGTCTTTATCGTCTCGCTTATATCAATTATAATTATTTGATAAAAACATATCCGAAACGTGTTGATTCTGCCGGACTCCGTAATGATATTCTTTCAAGAATTGCGGTTTTAAAACTTCGTCAGAACAGAACAGATGAAGGACTAAATCAGCTTTATTCAATACTGAATGAAACTTCCGAAAAAGAGCTGCGTGCGCGAATATATTCAGAAATAGGATATGACAGTCTTAAAAAGAGCAACATGAATAAATCACTTGATTCATTTAATCTTGCTCTTGGAGAAAATTCGGAAAATGAAGAAGCCGTTCTCGGAAAGGCCCGTACATTGATCAGGCTTGGTAAATATGAAGAGGCTTTTGATTTATATGATGTCTTTTTGAAATTTAAAGGTGAATTTTCTCCATATGCTCAGGATGTAAGAAAGGCATATATTTCTCAGCTGTATGATTGCTCTCTATCATATTTCCGCAGCGGAAAATATTCATCTTCAGTTGCAGCATCACGCCGTCTTTTAGCTAATTTCCCTCAGTCAAAGCTTTCTGAGAATTCATATTACTGGGCAGGGGAAGGATATTATGCTCAAGGTAATTATAAAAATGCAGTAGTATATTTTACGAAAGCTTTAAGCAATTCTTATTATCATAAGGATGAAGATTCTCTTATCAAAAGAGGTCATTCATATTTTTCAATGAAATCATATCTCTCGGCTGTAAAAGATTACGACAGATATATGGAACAGTACAGAAACGGAAAATATTTCTCTATTGCATCTAAATGGAAAGAGCAGGCTCTGGCGGAGATATCACAGAAGGAACATGCGGAAAAGCTCGGGTCGGATTCTTACGAACCTAAACCGGAAGCTCCAAAAGATGAGAAGATGTCATACGATTCTGGAGTTGATTATGATGAAGCAGAATCTGAAAATGATTATTCATCTGAAACTTTTGAAGATGTGACGGAATTGTAATACCTGATTGCGGAAGCTTAAAAGGCTTCCGCTTCTAAAAATGAATGAAAAACTTACTTATTACCTTTGCTGTTTTCCTTGTCAGTATGAACCTTTATTCTTCAAATCTGCTTCAGCCGGCAGATACTAAAAATACGTTTATTTTTTATACAGCACACCTTTTTATGCCTCAGTTTTCTTCGGACTCATTTTATTCAAAAAGAATGTTTTCGGTTTCAGCATCTGAATCGAATACAATTTTTGATCCGGTATATTTTCGAAATAATGATAAGAATGCGGTAATCGACGTTGAAACAAGCTGTATGTCTTTATCATATTCGGAAAAAATATTATATGATATTGAATTATCTGCTTCAATTTCATTCATCAGGCATTGGAGCGGTTTTTTGGACGGGCCAATTGAAAACTTTCATTCGCTTCCGGTTTTCGGTTCCGGGCTTCCGAACGGAGGTAGGGAGCATATGCCACGCAATGAAATGAACATTTATTATGAAAGCGGAGGAAAAAATTTCAATTTTACAAAAAGCTTATATGGTATAACTGATCCGTCATTATATATTAAAAAAGGTTTTGTTTTTAATAACTTAGGTTTTTATTTTTCTGCGGCGGTTAAACCGGCAGTAGGAAACAAAGATTTTATAAATTCGAAAACCGTTGATTTCGGATTATCTGCGGGTGTTGACTTCGGGCATGATAGAATATATTTGTTCTGTTCGGCGGCTTTGGTGAAAATTTTCGGTAACGGTTCATTCGCTGATGAATTGGATCAAAACAAAAAATACATGTCGAGTGCATGCATCGGCGGCGGTTATTCAATAAGTGAGAATACTGCCATAGTGGCTCAAATTTATATTCATTCGAGTATATATAATACCGGAGTTAAGCGGCTTGATTTGCCGACTGTATGTAATACCTATGCTTTCCGATGGCGGTACTGCAAATCATCTGTTTTGCAGTTTGATATCACAGAAGACACGTTCACCTATGCAACCGCAGACATCTGTTTTAATATCAAAAATGAAACCCGGTTCTGATCAGTTCTTCATTACGGGCGGCTGGCCTGTTGCCTGAAGAACGGAATACCAGTAACGCGAATTGGAATCTACCTGTTTTCTCTTTTCTGTAGCAAGGGATGTCGGAAGATGGGTATAGTCATATCTCCATGAACCTACAAGCATGTTTGTTTTTCCGGCCATGGCTGCATGCACTGCATACTGCCCGAGCTGAGCGCAATAAAGAGAATCATTAGGATTTGCCGGAATGCTTCTTACGATATAGCTTGGGTCAATATATTTTGTGTTTGCTTCTATTCCTCTTGATTGAAAATGCTTGTTTATTCTGTCTCGGAGAAGGATTCCGATATCCGCAAGTTTAAGATTACCTGATGCGTCGCGTTCAACACTTTCATTTGCAATAAATTCCTGACCTGCGCCCTCTGCTACACATATTACCGCGTGACCGCTTTTTAACACACGCTGTTCAAGATGATTGAGGAACCCGTTTTCGCCGTCAAGGTCAAAAGGCACTTCGGGTATAAGAACAAAATTGACAACATTTGTTGCGAGAGCGGCGTTTGCGGCAATGTATCCGGAATGTCTTCCCATGACTTTAACGAGACCTATGCCGTTCGGTGCACCTTTTGATTCGATATGCGCAAGAGTCAGAATTCTGCTTGCTTCCGAAAATGCAGTTTCGAATCCGAATGTTTTTGAAACAAAATTGATATCATTATCAATAGTTTTAGGAATTCCGATGACGGCTATTTTTAGATTGCGTTTTGTTGCGATGTCTGCAATTTTCTGGCTGGCTCTGAGTGTTCCGTCCCCGCCTATAGTATAAAGTATGTTGATGTTGAGACGTTCTAGTGAATCGACTATAGCTTCCATGTCGTCAGTTCCGCCGCGGGATGAACCAAGAATTGTTCCGCCGGAAGTGTGTATTGTATCAACCATTTTCGGATGAAGCTGAATAAGTTCGTAACCTCTTGACGGAAGAAGTCCGACGTAACCGTACTGAATTCCGAATATGTTTTTTATTCCGTAGCCGTAATAAGATTCCATTACAATAGAGCGGATAACATCGTTGAGGCCCGGGCATATGCCGCCGCAGGTGACTATTGCAGCTTTAACCTTTGACGGATCAAAATATATTTCTTTTCTTGGTCCGGCTTTTTCAAAAGATATTATTTCTGAGCAGTCTTTTTTTTCGATTATTGTTTTTAAATTGGATTCGTAAATTACTCTGTCGGAATCCGAGACAAAAGCTTCACTGCTGTTTTTGTATTTTTCAGCAAGAGGAGAAGGTATTGATGCTCTTCCGAGAGATTGAATTTCTGTGTTCATGCTGACCCCTTTCGATGCATAACATACATCAACATGTGATTCAAAATGAGGCGGCTTGTCAAGATAATTGTTTTGAAGTCTGCTGTTACGTAAAAGTAAAAAAAGTCTGTTTTCTACTCGGTGCTCTCGTCATATTTCGAAATGATTTGTTTTACGGCTGATGCGTAAATGTTTTCACTGCTGTCTTTTTTGACAGATCCGCTTTCAATCCAGATTAGTTTTCCTGAGGCCGGATTTATGCACCGCAGCCAGTATCTTTTTGTATTTTCATCAATGCTTATGAAAAAAATATAATCCAATCCGCCGTATTCTCCGGATAAAGAAGTAACAGCTTTTATTGTTTCCTGTTTTATTGC